>ERZ1284729.13-NODE-13-length-33388-cov-17.976990_pt1 | contig 33388 bp, 26 predicted proteins | sample MGYA00454602_ERZ1284729 | MGnify/ENA primary metagenome ERZ1284729 (study PRJEB36292, sample SAMEA5787381) | metagenome | biome: Arctic soil; feature: perennial spring outflow channel; material: sediment | place: Canada | collected 2017-07-08 | depth 0.05 m ... | reverse complement strand
AGGGATGGCCATCAAGGTTTATCCCTTTTTTTATGACAATTAAAGTATTATTTTCTCATAATGGACTTTTCGTAGAAGTCGAAATGTTTTGATGAAATGGGAAGAAGTATATAAATATTTATGCTTTCTTTAATTATAAGGATCATTTAATTATTTTTGCCAAAATTTTGATAGTATGCGGGTGAAAATAAGCCGTGAAATAAGTATAACGGGAATTTAATTCTAACACTCGGGAACCTGCAGCAGAGGTTTGCGATTTAACCCCGATAGCTATCGGGAATTCTATAAAAAACAGTAAGAATCTACATATGAAATGAGCATAACGGAAACACGGTACAAACACCGATGAAGATATGCGAATTACATATGACCAATGAAAAGCAATAATAATCTACATATGAAATACCAGTTGAGAAAAAAAGCTATCATTCTCCTTGCGGACGGGACCATTTTTCATGGAAAATCTGTAGGTGATAAAGATGGAAGTGCGGTAGGAGAGGTTTGTTTTAATACCGGAATGACCGGTTATCAGGAAATTTTTACAGATCCCAGTTATTTTGGGCAGCTTATGGTTACCACTAATGCCCATATTGGAAATTATGGAGTTAGGAATGAAGAAAACGAATCGGATAAACCTAAAATCTCGGGGCTCATCTGTAAAAATTTCAGTTACAACTATTCTAGGCCAGCTGCAGATGGTTCCCTTCTAAAATTCCTTGATGATAATGAAATTTTTGCCATATCAGATGTAGATACCAGAGCGTTGGTTGCTTATATTCGTGAAAATGGAGCTATGAATGCAATTATTTCAACCAGGGTAGATGAAATTGAGACCTTAAAGGCCGAATTGTTAGAAGTTCCGGATATGAATGGATTAGAACTCGCTTCAAAAGTTTCAACAAAAGAGCCGTATTTTTTTGGAAGTGAAGATGCAACTTTTAAGATCGCAGCGCTGGATATTGGAATTAAAAAGAATATTCTCAGGAATTTTGCAGAAAGGGATGCTTTTGTAAAAGTCTTTCCTTTTAATGCTACTTATGAAGAAATGAGCAGTTGGAATCCTGATGGATATTTCCTTTCCAATGGCCCGGGAGATCCCCAACCTTTGGAAAGTGCCATTAATTTAACCAAAATAATTTTAGAGAAAAACCATCCTTTGTTTGGGATTTGTCTGGGGCATCAGGTAATTGCCCTGGCCAATGGAATTTCGACTTATAAAATGCACCATGGTCATCGCGGGATAAATCATCCGGTAAAAAATTTAAAAACGGGGAAAGGGGAAATCACTTCCCAAAATCACGGGTTTTCGGTAAATAAAGAAGAAACCGAGGCTCATCCAAATTTTGAAATAACGCATATATGTTTGAATGATCAAACAGTTGGAGGAATGCAAATGACCAATAAAAATTGCTTCTCTGTACAGTATCATCCGGAAGCAAGCCCCGGACCACATGATGCAAGTTATCTCTTTGATGAATTTATGGATCGGATCAAATCCGTTAAAAAATAGAAAAAGCCCTCGTGAGAGGGCTTTTTCTATTTTTATTCCCAAAATATTAAAATGAGTAACATTCAGTTTAATGTAATCTTTGAAAATTTACTAATTCTTTTTTAGAATCGCACCCGGTTGTTGTTGAATTTAGGATTAAATACTATTCTAGAGTTTTACTTCAACTTAATCATTTTAAATCTTGTTTTTAGAGATTCTTTTATTGTTTTATTAGCTTTTTTATAAGAATCGTCGAAAACGATATCGTTAAAATCAGACCAAAACTATCTAAATAACACCCAAAATAGGGGCGTTATTTGTATCTTGCTGTCCGGTAAAAAAAAACATTTAAAATTTAAATTATGAGTATAATTATAAATATACACGCACGTCAAATATTTGACTCAAGAGGAAATCCCACAGTAGAGGTAGATGTGATGACAGAAAATGGAGTATTGGGAAGGGCTGCTGTACCTTCAGGAGCTTCAACAGGAGAGCATGAAGCGGTAGAACTTCGCGATGGTGGAAAAGAATTTATGGGGAAAGGTGTTTTAAAAGCAGTAGAAAATGTTAATTCAGTCATATCCGAAGAATTATTGGGGTATTCTGTATTTGACCAGAATCTAATCGATCAGGTAATGATAGATCTTGACGGAACTCCAAACAAAGCAAAACTTGGCGCGAATGCCATCTTAGGCGTTTCTATAGCTGTTGCAAAAGCTGCTGCCAATGAACTTAATATGCCATTATACAGATATATTGGTGGAGTGAGCGCAAATACGATTCCTGTGCCAATGATGAACATTATTAACGGTGGTTCTCACAGTGACGCTCCTATCGCATTTCAGGAGTTTATGATCATGCCCGTAAAAGCAAAAAGCTTTTCTCACGCTTTGCAAATGGGAACTGAAATATTCCACAATCTTAAAAAAGTATTACATGACAGGGGGCTGAGTACTGCTGTAGGTGATGAAGGTGGTTTTGCTCCAACTTTAGACGGAACCGAAGATGCCCTTGAAACTATTTTGTTGGCCATTAAAAAAGCCGGTTACAAGGGTGGAGATGAGGTGATGATCGCTCTGGATTGTGCCGCTGCTGAATTCTTTGAAAACGGAAAATACGATTACACTAAATTTGAAGGTGATAAAGGAATTGTTAGAACCAGTGAACAACAAGCAGATTATTTAGCGGAACTGGCTTCAAAATATCCTATTATATCTATTGAGGATGGAATGGATGAAAACGATTGGGAAGGTTGGAAATATTTAACCGATAAAATTGGTAATAAAGTTCAGTTGGTAGGAGATGATTTATTTGTAACCAATGTAGAGCGTCTTTCCCGTGGTATTAAAGAAGGTATAGCAAACTCAATTCTAATAAAGTTAAATCAGATCGGGACTTTAACTGAAACTATTTCAGCTGTAAATATGGCCAAAAATGCCGGATATACTAGTGTTATATCTCACCGTTCAGGAGAAACCGAAGATACGACCATTGCAGATTTGGCCGTGGCTCTTAACACTGGGCAAATTAAAACCGGATCAGCTTCAAGAAGTGATCGTATGGCAAAATACAACCAGTTATTGCGTATTGAAGAAGAATTGGATGAGGTAGCTTATTATCCTCAGGAAAATGCTTTTAAAATAAAATAAAATTTCATATCTTTTTGAACTACAAAAGCCTTTCTTACCTGGAAAGGCTTTTTTTTGTAATATTTAGATTTTTAATTAAAATTAGAAATATTATTTAATTATCTTTTATGTTGAAGTAGAAATCTAACATAATATTTTATAATAGATGTATAATTTTCTTTTTGTAGCCTCAGAAAATGATGCCATACCCCATTGTAAAGCTGGTGGAATGGGTGATGTTGTAAGAGATGTTCCCCGCCAAATTTCAGAACGTGGAGATAAAGTTCATGTAATTGTTCCTTCTTATTCCAGATTGCATCAAAAAGGAATTTTTAAATTACATCTTCATTTTCAGCTCAGGGGTGAAAATTATATAGCCGATTTATATGAAGTTCCTCCAAAGAAGGAATTCCGGAATATATATCATTATGTGATTCATCATCCGGAAATTGAGGCCGGTGATATTGCCCATATTTATCATAACGATATCGAAGAACCTTTTTATACCGATACCATAAAATTTATTATATTTTGCACTGCCGTGGCCGAGGCTATTAAACACGGTGCTTTTGGGAAATTAGATATTGTACATTTACATGATTGGCATACAAGTATGCTATTATTTCTAAAAAAATATCATCCATCTTATAAAATATTAGGAAATATTCGGTTTGTATATACAATCCATAATCTGGCAATTCAGGGAATTCGTCCTTTTGAGAATAATTACTCTTCAGTTAAAAACTGGTTTCCCAATGTTTATTTCAATACTAAAGAATTGATGGATCCCCGATATCAGGATTGCATTAATTTAATGGCGCTAGGAATAAGGCTTGCAGATGCTGTGCATACCGTATCACCAACTTACAAGCAAGAGGTATTATATCCCAGCAGTCCACCGGAATTTATTGGAGGCGAAGGTTTAGAACTGGATTTACGACTTGCGGATAATGAAGGCCGGTTTTTTGGCATTCTTAATGGATCCAATTATAGCAATATAAGAAGATCAAAAAGAAATAATTTATTTTCCAATATGATATCCTCTATTTTTCATTGGCTTCAACAGGAATCAAAAAAATATAAGGCTGATTTCTTAGCGCATACCGGAGAAAAATGTGTTCCCTACTTAAAAAATAAACCAAGCTTTATCTGCTCGAGTGTGGCCAGGTTAACTGAACAGAAATTTTATTTTTTCAAACGTTCTCCCAATGCGCTTATCGAAATTCTGGAAAAGCTTGATAAAATTAATGGGATTTTTATTTTACTGGGTACAGGTGCCCCGGAATATGAGGAATTGTTCAGAAAAATTAGCCATAAGTATAAGAATTTTCTATTTATCAATGGCCAATCAGAGGATGTTATTGATTCCATTTATCTGGAATCTGATCTTTATTTTATGCCCAGTTTGTTTGAGCCTTGCGGAATAAGCCAAATGCTTGCTATGAGGAACGGGACTCCTTGTCTGGTTCATAAAACGGGAGGATTGAAGGATACGGTAGAAGATATGGTTACCGGATTTACTTTTGATGGGGAAACTTATGATGAAAAAATAAAAAATATGGTTTCCGTGTTTGATGATGTTTTAGAAGTTTTTTTAAATGATAAGTCAGCCTGGAATAAAATTGAGTTAAATGCCAAAAAAAAGAGATTTACCTGGAAGAATTCTCTAGATGAATATTACAGGTATTTATACTCATTTAAACTTTAACATTATACTTTTCATTTTTACTCGAAATAAAGCATTTTTACTGAATTTTTCATAATATTCTAGCCTACTCTGTACCATTTATTAGTATTAAATTTTGTATTTTTAGCTAAGAATAAATAAAACATTATAAAAACTAATTATATGGAAACAATGAAAGAAAAGAAAGTAATTGCTACAGTAGAGATTGATGGGAAAAAGCATGAATTCCCGTTAATTACCGGAACCGAAAATGAAGTTGCTATTGACATTAAAAACTTAAGAGCAGAAACAGGATTAATCACTCTGGATCCTGGATATAAAAACACAGGGAGTTGTGAGAGTGCGATCACTTTTCTTGATGGAGAAAAAGGTATTTTAAGATATAGGGGTTATTCAATTGAAGATTTGGCAGAAAAAGCCGATTTTCTGGAAGTTGTATTTTTGCTGATTTTTGGAGAATTACCGACAAAAAAAGAATTAGACAATTTTAAAGCGGATATCCTGGGCCAAAGTGACGTTAATGACGATATGAAGAAGGTTATTGCAGGTTTTCCAACTTCTGCACACCCAATGGGAGTTCTTTCCTCTTTGACCAGCGCCCTTACCGCCTTCAATCCAAAATCTGTAAACGTAGATTCTGAAGAGGATATGTACAAAGCCATTGTGAAAACTTTGGCTAAATTTCCAACAATTGCCGCATGGACCTTACGTAATAGAAACGATCTTCCTTTAAAAAACAGGGACAAAAACCTGGGTTTTGAAGAAAGCTTTTTAAAAATGATGTTTGAAAAACCAGGAGAGGTTTACAAATCAAATCCAATTGTGGTAGATGCGTTGAATAAATTATTAATTCTGCACGCAGATCACGAACAAAACTGTTCCACTTCAACCGTGCGAATGGTTGGTTCTTCCCAGGCTGGTTTATTTGCTTCTATTTCTGCGGGCGTTTCCGCTTTGTGGGGACCACTTCATGGTGGTGCTAACCAGGCGGTAATTGAAATGTTGGAAGAAATTGAAAAGGATGGCGGCGATACTTCAAAATTCATTGATAAAGCAAAAGATAAAGATGATCCTTTTAGATTGATGGGCTTTGGACACAGGGTTTACAAAAACTTTGATCCACGTGCAAGAATTATCAAAAAAGCGGCAGATGAAGTTTTAAGTGATTTAGGTGTGAACGATCCTATTCTGGCCATTGCCAAATCGCTTGAAAAAGCTGCATTGGAAGATCCATATTTTGTTGAACGTAAATTATATCCAAATGTAGATTTCTATTCAGGAATTATCTATCGTGCCATAGGAATCCCTACCGAAATGTTTACCGTATTATTTGCAGTAGGACGGCTTCCAGGATGGATCGCTCAATGGAGAGAAATGCGATTGGGAAAAGAACCAATTGGAAGACCTCGCCAAGTATATATTGGAGAAAATCTTCGTGAATTCAAAAATGTTGAAAATCGCTAAATCGAAATTTCATAATATCAAAAAAGCTTCATTTCGCAATGGAGCTTTTTTTATTTATACAGTTTGTTCAGAACTTATGAAAATTGAATAACACCAGTAAATCATCAATCTCAAATCGAACTGATTTGAGATTAGTAATTTAGCAGCGGGGTATGTTACTGGATATGCTACATGTTATATATTCGCAATCTTTCATTTTGGCAATTAACAGGTAACCTGTTTTAGTTTATTCAACTAATACTGCTGGTTATAGATTTTTGGAATCATCCGGGTTATCTGAAGGCACAGCCATCTGAACAGTAAAACACCAATACATAATATTTTAAAGCCTTTCGAAAAATAAATTTAAACTTAAAATTTACGGAGAGTGGCTAATATTAGAAGGGTTATTTGTTGTAAAAATGCGCTTAAACTACTAAAAATCTACAGGTTAACCATTATTAAAAAAATGAAGATATAAAGACGGCTCAATTAAATATAAAAGATTCTTTTCCGATGATGGTTTCTTTATATTTGTAAAAAAATCTGGAATGCTAAAATTGAACATTACAAGTGAAACTGCTCCCTTAAAGGCTGTAGTGTTGGGGACTGCCATTAGCAGTGGACCCACCCCGGATCTTGCGGAAGCTTATGACCCAAAATCGGCAGAGCATATAAAAGCAGGGACTTATCCGTTAGAAAAAGATATGGTGGGCGAGATGGAAGCGGTGGCAGCCGTTCTTGAAAAGTATAATGTAAAAGTTTATAGACCTAAGATCATAGAAGATTACAACCAGATCTTCACCCGAGATATCGCTTTTGTAATTGAAGATAAATTTATAAAAGCCAATATTTTACCGGATAGGGATGCAGAAATTGAAGCTATCAAACAAGTAATAGACCAAATTGATCCGAAAAATGTGATCAGCCTTCCGGAGGTTGCTCATATTGAAGGTGGAGATGTTATGCCATATAAGGGATATATTTTTATTGGTACTTATAAAGGGGATGATTACCCAGAATTTATTACAGCAAGGACTAACATTCAAGCCGTTGAAGCCTTGCGGAAATTATTTCCGCATAAAACGGTTGTTCCTTTCAGTTTAAAAAAATCTAATACAAATCCTCGGGAAAATGCATTACACTTAGATTGTTGTTTTCAACCGGTGGGAAGGGATAAGGCAATTTTATATAAAGGTGGATTTTTAATTGAAGAGGAATACAACTGGCTAGTAAACTTATTCGGAAGAGAAAATATTTTTGAAATCACACAGGAAGAAATGTACAATATGAATTCCAATATCTTCTCTATTTCTGAAGATGTGGTTATTTCCGAAAAAAACTTCACCCGGTTGAACACCTGGCTGCGTGAACAGAACATTACAGTGGAAGAGGTTCCTTATGCTGAAATTTCCAAACAGGAAGGACTTTTAAGATGTTCTACCTTGCCATTGATAAGAGAATAAGAAACAATTATTATGGAACAAATAACAAATAGTATTTTAATGGTTCGGCCGGTTGCCTTCAGGATGAATGAGGAAACAGCTGTGAACAACTTTTTTCAGGAAAAGCTTCAGCTCAAAAATGCAGAAATAAATAAAAAGGCCCAGAAGGAATTTGATTCTTTCGTAGAAAAACTGAAGGCTGTTGGAGTAAATGTGGTGGTAGTGAATGATAAAAAAGAATTGAACACCCCAGACTCTATTTTTCCTAACAACTGGGTTTCCTTTCATCAAGACGGGACAGCTGTGGTTTATCCTATGTTTGCTGAAAACAGGCGACGTGAAAGAAGAATTGATTTCTTTGAGGAATTGGAAAGCATGGGGTTTAAAATAAATGAAGTTTTAGATTATACAAAGGCAGAAGAGGAAGGTGTTTTTCTTGAAGGAACTGGCAGTATGATCCTGGACAGGGAAAATCAGAAAGCATATTGTGCTTTATCTCCTCGTGCAGATGAAGATTTGTTGATTGAATTTTGTGAAGATATGGAATTCACCCCAGTAATTTTCTCTGCTTATCAGGATGTTGACGGCAAAAGAAAACTTATTTATCACACTAACGTGATGATGTGTGTGGCCGATGAATTTGCGGTAATTTGCTTGGATTGTATAGACGATAAGAAAGAGCGTAATAATGTAAAAAGACATTTAAAAGAAGATGGTAAGGAAATAATTGTAATTACCGAAACCCAGGTTCATGAGTTTGCAGGCAATATGTTACAGCTTAGAGGCGCAAACGATAAAAAATATATTGTAATGAGCACAACTGCTCACGAAAGTTTAACCAGGGATCAAATCAGGAGAATTGAAAAGCACTGCGAAATTTTAAGTTCAGATATAAGTACAATTGAAATTTCTGGAGGCGGCAGTGCCCGCTGTATGATAGCAGAAGTTTTTTTGCCGAAAGCTTAGAGGCTCAAAATTTAATTAAAAAAGGGTCTGGCTTCATGAAAAAATCAGACCTTTTTTTATGAACTTAAAATTCAAAACGCTTAATTTTTTCATGTTCTCCAATATCCTTTTAGCTGGTTTGGGTTAGATTACTTCCTTAAAAATCGCGGGTAGTCCTTCTAAAGAAAAAGTAGTTCCTTAATTTTTTTATCGAATAAATCAGAAATAAAATGGTTACTTTCACTTTAAATATTAAAACTTAAAAAAATGAATGATACCAGTCTTCTTAAAAATGTTCTTAGAATCGTCTTGTTAATTGTTGGTGTGTTATTGGTTGGTTATGGTTTATATACCTTGTTTACCCCAGAAGTTATAATGCAGGCCGGGCCCTTAAAAGTAGAAGCACAGGGAGATAAAACCCAATCTTATGCCATGATAGGTTTAGGGATTTTAGCTCTGATAGGTGGCATAGCTTTCAAAAAAAGGTAAACGTCAATCTGAAAATTGGTAATTATTAAAAATTTAACTTTGTATTTATAAAACCAGCTTTTTTAAAAGAGTTTGAAATAAATTGTCAAAGTAGGTCCTCAACCTGGGTAGGGGCATTCCCGGTTTTGTAATTCAGGATTTTCATCATAAATTTATGTATGGAAGGATCATCTGCTTTTACTTTGATGAAATAATGGTCTTTATAAATTGAATATTCCTGAGATTTGCCCTTGTATAGGTTTAACTTGTAATACGGGATCACCAGGGCGTATGTTTCCAATAATGCGCGGAACATGACAAGTATGCCATTTGGCCGCATTTCAATATTGCAAACATTGGTATTTTGGTCTAAAACCAATAAATTATGAATGTCGATACTCACACTTGTAATATGCAATTTTGGGGAGCCGATACCTTTTAATTTAAATCTTTCCAAAAGGGTAAAAGCAACTCCTACTTCATCTTTTATTTTTTGGCGAATTTCGGGTTGATTATAACTAATATTCAATAACATCGCGCATTTTTTATAAAGATACATATTTGAAGATAAAGCTCCACAGCTTGCGCCTATTTTCCACTATCTTTGCGCCTTGAATTTATAAGAAAAAGATTAAAAAAATCTATAAATGAGCATTCAGGAAACCATTGAAAAGCAGGTAAAAAATGCGATAACGCAGGTATATAAGACTACACTTGAAAACGTCGAATTCCAACCTACCAGAAAGGATTTTGAAGGAGATATTACCTTGGTAACTTTTCCTATGTTGAGGCAATTAAAAACGAACCCTGTTCAATTGGGACAGGCAATTGGGAATTATTTGGTGGAGAACGTTCCTGAAATTGTCCGGTTTAACGTGGTTCAGGGATTCCTGAATATCGTGCTCAGCGACCGCTATTTTCTCAACGTATTTAATGAAATTAAAAGTCGGAAAGATTATGGCCGACTTGAGATTACAGAAAATTCAAAAACCATTATGGTTGAATATTCCTCCCCCAATACCAATAAGCCGTTGCATTTAGGACATGTGAGAAATAACCTCCTTGGATATTCTGTAGCTGAAATTCTGAACGCAAGTGGGAATAAGGTATACAAAACCCAGATCATTAATGACCGGGGAATACACATTTGTAAATCCATGCTGGCCTGGAAGCGATTTGGGATTGGGGAAACTCCTGAATCTACCGGTTTAAAGGGCGATAAGTTGGTAGGAAATTATTACGTTAAATTCGATCAGGAATATAAGAAGGAAATTTCAGAATTAATTGCAGAAGGTAAATCTGAAGAGGAAGCCAAGGCACAAGCGCCTATTTTGTTGGAAGCCCAGGAAATGCTCATCAAATGGGAAGGCGCAGATCCTGAGGTGATTTTTCTTTGGAAAAAAATGAATCAGTGGGTGTACCAAGGTTTTGAAAAAACATACAAAGCTTTAGGCGTGGATTTCGATAAGAATTACTACGAAAGCGAAACCTATCTTTTAGGAAAAGAAGTGGTGGAACAAGGCCTGAAAAAAGGCGTTTTCTTTAAAAAAGAAGATGGCAGCGTATGGATTGATCTTACTGCTGATGGTCTGGATGAAAAAATAGTGTTGCGAAGCGATGGCACCGCTGTTTATATGACACAGGATATTGGAACTGCCATTCAACGTGTAAAAGATTTTGCTATAGATGGAATGGTTTACACCGTGGGTAACGAACAGGATTACCATTTTAAGGTGTTGTTTTTAATTCTGAAAAAACTCGGCTTTAATTGGTCAAATTATCTGTATCATTTAAGTTACGGAATGGTTGATTTACCTGAGGGAAAAATGAAAAGCCGCGAAGGAACAGTGGTTGATGCCGATGAACTGATTGAGCAAATGAAAGAAACAGCAAGAGCTATTTCGGAAGAATTGGGAAAATTGGATGGTTATTCTGAAGAGGAAAAAGAAGAATTATATAAGATAATTGGTTTGGGTGCTTTAAAGTATTACATACTCAAGGTGGATCCTAAAAAACGTATTTTGTTCAATCCGGAGGAATCTGTCGATTTTCAGGGAAATACCGGGCCTTTTATCCAATACACTTACGCCAGGATCCAATCTATTCTAAGAAAATCCGGTTTTGATTATACTCAGGAACTCACAATAGATCAAGGCTATAATTTACATGAAAAGGAAAAAGAGTTGATAAAACAACTGCAGTTATATCCCGAAACAGTGCAATTGGCTGCTGGGAATCATAGTCCTGCATTAATTGCCAATTACACCTACGATTTGGTGAAAGAATTTAATGCCTTCTATCAAAATGTTACAATTTTAGGAACAGAAGAAATAGAGGAGAAAAAATTCCGCGTTCAATTATCAGATTCAGTTGGAAAGGTAGTTAAATCGGCGTTTCAGCTATTGGGCATCCAGGTGCCGGAGAGGATGTAATAGCCCGATAACCCCCGAATAGGGGATTAAAGGAAAACGGAAAATAAAACTTTTCACTTCAGTATCAAATCATTAAATTTGCAATCTGCACTTTAGGAGCAGGAATATTAAAACACAAGAAAGATTATGTTTGATAATTTAAGCGATAAGTTAGATAGTGCCTTACACGTCCTAAAAGGCCATGGACAAATCACAGAGATAAATGTTGCAGAAACCTTAAAGGAAGTACGCCGTGCGCTGGTTGATGCCGATGTAAATTATAAAATAGCTAAAGAATTCACCTCAGTCGTTAAGGAAAAGGCCATGGGGCAAAACGTGTTATCAGCGTTAAAGCCCGGGCAATTAATGGTGAAACTCGTTAAAGATGAGTTAACCCAATTAATGGGGGGAGAGGCTGAAGGAATTGACCTTTCTGGGAATCCTTCGGTAATATTAATGGCTGGTTTACAGGGGAGTGGTAAGACCACCTTTTCCGGAAAACTCGCGAATTATCTCAAAAATAAAAAATCCAAAAACCCTCTTTTGGTTGCCTGTGATGTTTACAGGCCTGCTGCAATTCAGCAATTACAAGTTGTTGGAGAGCAAATAGGGGTTGAGGTTTTTAGCGACGAAGGGAATCAAGATCCCGTTGCAATTTCCAACGCAGCTATTGCTCATGCAAAAAAGAACGGTCACAATGTTGTAATTATAGATACCGCAGGTCGTTTGGCGGTAGATGAGACTATGATGACTGAAATTGCAAATATTCGCGATGCCATCAAACCGCAGGAAATTCTGTTTGTGGTGGATTCCATGACAGGTCAGGATGCGGTGAACACAGCGAAATCTTTTAATGAAAAGTTGAATTTTGATGGGGTAATCCTCACAAAACTGGATGGTGATACCCGTGGTGGAGCAGCTATTTCCATAAAATCGGTAGTTAATAAACCTATTAAGTTTATAGGTACCGGCGAAAAAATGGATGCGATAGATGTGTTTTATCCTTCGCGTATGGCAGATAGAATCCTGGGAATGGGTGATGTTGTTTCATTGGTAGAACGTGCACAGGAACAATATGATGAAGAGGAAGCAAGGAAACTTCAGAAGAAAATAGCCAAGAACCAATTTGGATTTGATGATTTCTTAAACCAATTACATCAAATCAAAAAAATGGGGTCTATGAAAGACCTTATGGCGATGATTCCTGGTGCCGGAAAAATGCTGAAAGATGTGGATATTGATGACGATTCTTTCAAACACATAGAAGCCCTTATTTATTCTATGACTCCAGAGGAAAGAAGTACTCCAAGCTTAATTAATGCCAATAGAAAGAAACGAATTGCAAAAGGGTCTGGAACGTCTGTACAACAGATTAACCAATTGTTAAAACAGTTCAACCAGATGGGGAAAATGATGAAAATGATGCAAGGCGGTGGAGGTAAAAAAATGATGCAAATGATGAAGGGAATGAAATAAACCCTCTAAGGCCCAATGGGGGAAATTTTAAATTATTATTAATTACGCCTTTTACTTTGGATTGACAGAACGGGAGGCTTTAAACTAAAAAATTGAAAATGACAATTCTTGACGGTAAAAAAATCAGCAACGAAATTAAGAATGAAATTGCGGAGGAAGTTCAGAAAATGAAGGACCGTGGAGAAAAAGTTCCGCATTTGGCAGCAATTATTGTAGGCAATGATGGTGCGAGTGAAACTTATGTTGCCAGCAAGGTAAAAGCTTGTAAAAGGGTAGGTTTTGAATCTACTTTGGTTAAAATGTCAAGTTCTACAAGTGAGAAAGAACTGTTGAATAAAATTAAGGAATTAAACGAAAATCCCGATATAGATGGATTTATCGTTCAATTACCCCTGCCACCACAAATTGATACCCCAAAGGTGTTGCTAACAGTAAATCCGGATAAGGACGTAGATGGATTTCATCCTACAAATTTTGGAAAAATGGCCTTGGATATGACCAGTTTTATTCCAGCCACACCTTTTGGAATTCTGGAATTATTGGAAAGATATAAGGTTGAGACACAGGGAAAGCACACCGTTGTAATTGGCAGGAGTCATATTGTTGGCAGGCCAATGAGTATTTTGATGGGAAGAAAAGGATTTCCAGGAAATTCAACCGTTACCCTCACCCATAGTTATACCAAAAATATCACTCAAATAACTTCTCAAGCTGATATAATTATAACTGCTCTAGGAAATCCTGGGTTTTTAAAAGCCGAAATGGTAAAAGATGGAGCTGTAATTATCGATGTGGGGATAACAAGGGTACTAGATCAAAATACTGAAAAAGGTTATCGCATTTGCGGAGATGTGGATTTTGAAAACGTGAGTAAAAAGGCATCTTTTATAACGCCGGTTCCTGGAGGAGTAGGACCTATGACCATTGCAATGTTACTAAAAAACACAATGCTGGCAAGAGAAAACCACAGGTAGGAATAAAGTTTATATCTGGCCGAAATTTTTATAGAAAGAAATGCTCAGCCTGAATTAATTTTGACATATACTTAATTGGCCGTCTATAGACGGCCAATTTTTTATTGTTTAAATATTTCTATGCCTGAGATTCCAGTTTCCAATCCAGGTAATTATGCAGATCGGTTTCTATAAATCGTAATCCGAAAGATAATACCGCCAGATCATCAATATAACCTATGAGGGGAATAAAATCGGGGATAATATCAAATGGATTTAAGATATATAAAAAACTGAATGCTATAGTTGCGATTGTAAACCAAGGCACTTTGGAGTAAATTCCTTTTCGGTAATCTGTGAGCATACCCAGCATTACCTTGCCTAGTTCGGAGTATTTCTTCAGGACATTCACATTCACAAGTTTATTGGAAATTTCCTCCTGATTCCCCATAACCACATCTACATCATTTTCTTTAATTTTAATGATGGAATCACTCACATAATCTTTGTCAATGATTTTATTCTTTTTATTAAACATAATTTTATTTATTTAAGAGGTTGTTGTTTTATTTTTATCTTCAATATCTGCATATTCTTTCCTATAGATCTTTAATATAAGCAAAAATAATGAGATTAAAAGTGGCCCGAAGATAAGCCCTATAAACCCGAACAAAGGAACACCAATTATTACACCAATCAATGTTATTAAAGGATGCACACTGGAAAGTTTTTCCAGAACATATAGCCTCACCAAATTATCTGTAACTCCTACAACGGCAAATCCATATATCAAAATCCCTATAGCTGCCCAGGTATGGCCTTGTGAAAACAGTAAAATGCAAACAGGAATTATTCCCAATGCAGTTCCTACAAGTGGAATCATGGAGCTAATTGCCGTAATTGTAAACCAGAATAAGGGTTCCGGAACTCCAAATATAAGATAGCCTATTAAAGCAATAATTCCCTGAAACAAGGCCACCAAAGGAATTCCCAGAGCATTGGAGCGTACCGAAATATCACTTTCTTTCCCTATTAACTTGATATTTTCTTTTCTTAAAGGAATATACGAAATCAAAAGTTCTTTCAGCTTCTCCTGGTTGATCAGCATATAGTAGAGTAGGAAATACATGATTGTAACAGCTATCATGGCGCTAAATGTACCACCAGCCAAATTTTGTAGTTTGTAAGATATCCAATTTGTTATTGACGAACTATCTATAGTTTTACTCAAGTTATAATTAAAATATACTTCCAACTTCTCGATTTGGTACTTAATACTATCAATTATTTTTTCAGAACTGCTTAAGGCTTTCTTGATTTTTGAGGAAAGCATTAATGTTATTAAACTCACCGGAATCAGAATTACTATAAAGGATGCCAGCATCAATAATCCTGCAGCCAGGGATTTTTTCCAGCCTTTAGCCACCAACTTCTTCATCCATTTTCTGGAAATCACAAAAAGGGTAATGGCTCCAAGTATTCCAGAGATATAAGGCACTAATTCCTTAAATATTAAAATCCCTAAAAACAATATTATGAATAGCACGAGCAATTGACGAACTAGATAGGAATTTATTTTATTCATGGATTAATTATTTAGCAAAGAGCTGATCGATGTTTTTGAAAGCTTTAAATTCCAGTGCATTTCCTGAAGGATCTCTAAAAAACATGGTCGCTTGTTCTCCGGTTTTACCTTGAAACCTAATATAAGGTTCAATCACAAATTCAATGCTTTTCTCCCTTAATTCTTCAGCAAATTCTTGAAATACCTCCCATTCTAAAACCACCCCAAAATGTGGAATTGGCACTTCTTTTCCATCCACAGCATTGCCTTTTATGGCCGGAGATGGCTGAGATTGTTGTTCGTGTAATACCAACTGATGACCGAAAAAATTAAAATCCACCCATTGGTCACTACTTCTGCCTTCACTACATCCTAAGGTTTCACGGTAAAAGACTCTGTTTTTTTTAAGATTGGATACCGGAATAGCAAGGTGAAAAGGTTGTATTTTGCTCATATTAATATTCGTTTTTTCACACTTCGTACAATTATCTGTTAAAGAGATGAATTTAATGATTATTTCCTAAATAAAATTATAAGCGATGGAGAAGAATTTTTTCAAAGCTTCCCTTCTATTAATTGCTTAAATTTAGTGTAAAACTATAAAGATGACCTTATAATATCTCAAGGTTAATCGCTAATAATCTGTTAATATTTCTATTCTGAAGGATTCCTGCGCTTTAAATGTTTTGAATCCGAAGAGTTGGATGGATTTTGATGAGGTCTTGACTCTGCTAATCTTGAGGGTTTATTCGCAGGTAAATTTGATTCGTTATAAGTTTTTTCAGATTTTGATACCATCTCATTAATGGTATGCAATTCATTTGAAGTTAAATCGCGCCATTCACCCACTGGAATGTCAAGTTGGACATTCATTATCCTTACTCGTTTTAAGTGAGTTACCTCATATCCTAAATATTCACACATCCGGCGAATCTGCCTATTCAGTCCCTGAGTAAGTACAATCCGAAAATCAAATTTACCGAGGCGTTCAACCTGGCACTTTTTGGTATAGGTCTCCAGTATAGGAACCCCCTGACCCAAACGTTCAATAAAGTTGGAGGTAATTGGGCGGTTTACAGTCACAACATATTCTTTTTCGTGATTGTTTCTGGCTCTTAAAATTTTGTTTACAATTTCACCATCGTCGGTTAAAAAGATAAGCCCTTCACTGGCTTTGTCTAACCTGCCTATTGGAAAGATGCGTTTGGGATAATTTATATAGTCTATGATATTGTCTTTTTCCACACCCGTATCGGTGGTGCAAACAATCCCTACAGGTTTGTTAAAGGCTAAGTAAACAGGTTTTTCATTCTTATTCAGAATGGTTTCTCCATCGACCTTTACGATATCACCTTTGGCAATTTTAGTGCCCATTTCCGGAACTTTTCCATTTAGGGTAACCCTTCCCTGTTCAATTAATTTGTCGGCTTCACGCCTTGAACAATATCCGGCTTCGCTTAAATATTTATTGATTCTGGTAAGTTGCATCTGATAATATAAATTAGGACTGCAAAGATAATGGTTCAGCAGCTAAAGATCCAGCTGATATGAACTATTTAAATTTGCAGTCCTTTTAAAGAAATTATTTATTGTTTGAATTCTCAGCTTCAATATCTCCGGAATCTTTTCGGTATTTCAACATCGAAATCCCAGCAATAAAAAAAATAATTCCGAGGATTGTCAAAGCCCATGGACTCAACATTAAGGAAAGACTTCCAAAAATCCCCAAAACACCCATTACCAAGCCTACAGCTCCGGCAATTGTCATGATTAGCGCTAAAATCTTGATCATAATATAAATTATTAGTTAGAGTATAAAGGTAAAAAAAGAATTTAAACGTTGCTTTTTATTAACATTTCTTAGGAGTAAACAAAATAAATTCTTAATATTTTGAGATTATTCTCAAAATTTTTCATTGATAATTTCCTATGTTTAGATCTTATATATATCCTCAAATTATTCCTTTAATTGATTTACCAACTAATCATAAAATATTTAATTTTTGCATTGTCGGGAATTTGGGAAGCAATTATTCGGGTGTCGGTGTCGTACCTGAGACTGGAAGGCAATTCTTTTTTATCGATAGTTAGGTATAAATTGAGTTCATCTATAAATACCACGGCCGAATTCAGAGTGTTTTCAATTCTGGAGATTGCATACTTCTCAACCACATCCCCAAAAGTGCTTTCTGTGTTCAATCCTTTAGCAGTTTGAAATTTGGGATCCAAAATTTGGATGTATCCAATGGTACTGGTGGAATCAAATTGTTGAACTGGCTCCAGAATTAAAAGTGGAGAGCCGTCGCGGTCAAAAATTTCAATATTATTCACGACATTCAAAAACTGACTCTTGGATATATTTCGAACGATGGAATCTTCTTTAAAAACGGAGTCCAACTGGTTTATTCTAATTTCTTTAGTTAGAGATCCAACCCGGTTATTATCAATTAAAAAAGGATCGGAATCCCTACCACAGCTCGTTAAAAGGACTGCAATTATTACAAAACTTAATATTTTCATACTTAATTTATTTTTTCTTGTCAATGGTGAAATCTTTAATATGATGATCCTATGGCTTTATAATTATTGAGTATAGGTACTGTTTTTTTTGATAAATACCCATGGTGGGCTATTTAAATGCTTTGTTCAGAATGCTCATAACGCTTCTTATAAAGGTCGCACTGGTTAGTACTTTTATTATGGCGCCTCGAGATTTGCCGGAGCTTCTCATGGATTTTGAAGCTGTACGTTCGATATTTTTCCGGTCCTTTTTCGCTTTCTCTTTGGCATCTTCTTTCTCGGCAGCTTTAATTTTATGGTTTAATAATTCATAAGCGCTTTCCCTGTCAATAGTTTTATTGTATTTAAAAAAAAGCGGTGAAACATTTATCAAATTGTTTATTTCCTGCGGTGTTAAAATATCCATCCTGCTCATTGGGGCACGCATCATAGTTGCCGCAAGTGGGGTAGGCCTTCCTTTTTCGTCCAGTGCTGAAATTAAAGCTTCTCCAATTCCTAACGAAGTTAAAACCTCTTTCGTATCGTAAAACTCTGAAATTGGATAATTTTCAGCAGTTAATTTTATTGCTTTTCTGTCATTAGCCGTAAAAGCACGAAGCGAATGCTGGATTTTTAATCCTAACTGACTCAAAACTTCTTGAGGAACATCGGTAGGGTTTTGTGTTACAAAAAAAATACCAACTCCTTTTGAGCGTATCAATTTAATAATACTTTCAATTTGATCCAGTAAGGCACCGGAAGCTTCTTTAAAAATTAAATGAGCCTCATCAATAAACAGTACCAATTCCGGTTTATCGCTATCTCCTTTTTCCGGAAATGTCGAATAAATTTCAGCTAATAAACTGAGCATAAAAGTCGAAAACAATTTAGGTTTATCCTGAATGTCAGTTAGCCGAATTATATTTACATAAGCTTTTCCTTCAGGAGTTTTTCTTACAAGATCCTGCACCTCGAATGAAGGCTCCCCAAAAAACAAATCGGCATCCTGTTGCTCCAAAGCCACAATTTTCCTAAGGATAGTGCCGGTGGACATTTTGGACATACGGCCATAGCTTTTCTCGAATTCTTCTTTGCCTTCATTTGTGGCAAACTGAATAATTTTTTTGAGATCTTTTAAATCTAACAATGGTAAATGATTGTCGTCACAATATTTAAAAACAATGGCCATAATCCCGGTTTGAGTATCGGAAAGGTCGAGGATACGCGCAAGTAATACAGGGCCAAATTCGCTAACTGTAGCCTTTAGTCGCACTCCGGGTTGTTCAGAAAGGCTTAAAAGCTCCACCGGAGATGCCTGAGGTTTAAATTCAAAACCTATTATTTTGTGCCGGGTTTCCAGTTTTTCGTTAATTGAGGCTGCCTTGGCAATCCCACTTAGATCCCCTTTAATGTCCATCAGTAAGACCGGAATTCCTTTTTCAGATAAATTTTCAGCGAGGATCTGCAATGTTTTAGTTTTTCCTGTACCTGTAGCTCCCGCGATCAGACCATGACGGTTCAGGGTTTTTAATGGAATTTTTATTTGAGCTTCCGGAAAGGGCTTCCCTTCCAGCATTGCCGCACCCATAAAGATGTAATCCCCCTTGGTGGTATATCCGGTTTGGATATGTTCAACAAATTTCTCATCTCTTGCCATTCGTCTAAGTTATTATAAAAATTGGAATTGAAAAAGAACCAGTTTAGCAATCTCTTAACTTTTTAATATTGCAGATAGGATTTTTTATTATTCACGATTTCAATTGTGGGTAAATTTATTAGAAAACCATTCCAACCGCCGTAACATTTTTTCGTCCGGTTCAACACCTAAAATAGTTGGTAATAGTATAAATTAAAAATTGTAATTTTATGGATATGAAATTACCGTAACACGATACAACTACCGATGAAGATATGCGAATTACTCCCGATAGCTATCAGAGGACCTATAAAAAACAATAAGAATTTACATATGAAAAAATACTGTTTGTTTTTATTTAGTTTGATGATCTTAGGCTGCCAAGCCCAAAAAATCGGACTCGAAAAATTGTCCAAATCGAAAAACGACCTATTAAAACCCGTTTTTGATAATGCCGAAAAATATGAACTTCAAATACTTTACACCCAAATTAACCGAAAGCCAAACGGGGAAATTGAATTTAAAGATTTTGAATATAGGGTAAACGATAGTGCCTATTTTTATCCGGCGAGCTCTGTTAAACTTCCCGTTGCAGCACTGGCTTTGGAAAAATTGAGAGAACTACGAAACTCGGAGCAGATTGGAATTAGCAGAAATTCTCCATATTATATTGAAGGTGATTCGGTGAAACATTCAATTTCCCGGGATATTGAAGCTGTATTTGCGGTTAGCGATAATGAAGCCTTTAACAGGTTGTTCGAATTTTTGGGGCAGGATTATATCAATAACAAATTAGAGCAGAAAGGATTGAATCCGGTAAGCATTTCACATCGACTTTCAGTAGGAGATGCATTAAAAACCGAAACAATTCCATTGATTTTTGAAATTCTTGAAAACAGTAATACTTCAACCTTCCGTTTGCCTGTCACTAATAATTTGTCTGCAACTCCTCTTAATATGAAAGGAATTCAAAAAGGGATCGGTTTCATTCAGAATGATACTTTGGTTGAGGGAGCCTTTGATTTTTCATTAAAAAATTATTTTCCGTTAAGGTCGCAACACCAATTGATGAAACAATTGATGTTTCCTGAGAAATTTCCTGAAAATAAGCGTTTTAATTTGGATGAAGGAGATAGGGGATTTTTGCTCAATTCTATGAATCAAACTCCGCGGGAGGCTGGGTATGATCCCGAAGAATATTATGATAGTTATGTGAAATTCTTTTTATATGGAGATGCAAAAAATGCCATTCCTGATGAGATAGAAATTCACAATAAAATAGGACAGGCGTACGGGACACTTACTGAAACAGCTTATATAACCAATGCATCCAAAGAAGTGGAATTCCTTCTTTCAGCCACCGTTTTGGTTAATAAAAACGGAATTTTTAATGACAATAATTATGAATATGAGAGCATTGGAATTCCTTTTTTCGCCGCTTTGGGCAGGGAGATCTATGAACTAGAATTAAACCGGAAAAAATAATCCGAAGACTCAAAAATCTTATTTAAAACATTCTTCGGAATAAAAAAGATCTAACTAAAACCTATTTTACAGCAGGAGCGAGCATTTGTATGGTTCCTTTTTCGGCATCTATTTCAGCTTCGATCCCATTGGGAATTGTGAAGTTATCTTTTATATGTCCAATCATAGTCCCGGAAAAAGCGGGGATTTTCAATGGTTTTATGTAATAGTCTATTACTTCTTCAAGCGTTAGGGATCCATATCCGTTGCCGCCGGGGTCACAATCTGTGCATTTTCCAAATACAAAGCCGGAAATTTTATCTAAAACGCCTCCCAGTTTCAACTGGGACATCATCCTGTCTACCGCATAAATTTTTTCACCCACATCTTCCAGGTAAATTATCTTATTTTCCCAATCCGGCAGGTATTCAGATCCCATAATCCCTGTTAATACGGATAGATTTCCTCCCATTAAAACACCAGTGGCCTTCCCTGGATAAATCGTACGTATCCTGTTTGAAACCTGGGTGAGATTATCGCCGATGTCGATAGGATTTTCCATCAATATTGCCTCCCCGTCAAAAAGGATCTTTTTAAAATAGGAATAACTGAATTTATTCCAGGTGGAAACAGCTAATGGTCCGTGAAAGGTAACCAAACCGGTTTTTGCGTAAATAGCCAGATGAAGGGCAGTAATATCACTATAACCTATGAAAATTTTAGGGTTTTTTGAGATTGCCTCATAATCGATCTTATCTAAAATCCTGGCAGCGCCGGAACCGCCTCTTAAAGCTATAATTGCGTTAACTTCCGGATCTATGAACATATCGTTGAGTTCCTGCGCCCTTTCATCATCGGTTCCGGCAAGATGACCATACCGGTTGCTTACATATTTCCCCAATTTTACTTTGAGGCCCATAGCCTCAAAAGTTTCTACCGCAATTTCATAAGGTTCAGTTTCAAAAATGGCAGAGGCGGGACTTACGATTCCAATAGTATCGCCGGCAGATAAGTGTTTCGGCAAGAGAAATTTTTCATCATTGAGGGGCGACGAAAGATCAAAAGGGGGAATAAATGACGATAGTGTGATTGCTAATCCTCCTGAACCTAGGTTTCTTAAAAAATTTCTTCTTTCCATTTTATGTGTTTTAATTGATTTAATTCAGTTTACTTTTCAAGCCAATTGTAATTTATAGCAATTTATTTTTAAGGTGGAAGGGGCAATGCTTAATATTTGTTATAAATTTTCCTGAGAATCAATTCCATCTGTTTTTTTATTTCAGAAGTAGGAACTGTATAATTATTATTCATAAAACTGAAAATCAGGACTTTTCCGGATCTTGTTTTTAGATATCCGCTTAAATTGTGATTGTTACTTAAAGTTCCGGTCTTGGCAAAAATATAAGGTTCATCCGCAACATAACTATTTTTTATAGTTCCTGATTTCCCACCGGTAGCCATCAATTTAAAAAGTCTTTTTTGTGGGACTTCCTGTATTATTTTTTCCAGTAATTTAATTGTGGATCGTGGGGTAACAAGATTATACCTTGAAAGTCCGGAGCCGTCTACCCAAAAAGGTTCATCGGGCAAATCCTTTAAAAAGTTTTCTTTTATATGGTCAATGGCAAGATCTGTTTTTAAGCTGTCCGAAATTTTCCCGGATACCATAAAAAGGATCTGTTCTGCTATAAAATTATCACTTTGCTGCAACATTGTTTTGTAAAGACTATCTGATGGCAGGCTGTAAAGAGTTTTTATATCTGAAAAACCTTCAGTTCTATGTCGAATGATCTCAACAGGCTTTTTAAGGGTGTCAGCCAGTAATTTTACAAATAATTCCGGAGAATATTTAAAGGGAACAACTTGACTAAAACCCTTGTTTCCGATAAATGTCTTATAGCGAAAAATATTTGACTCCGTATCCCTGATTATTCTTGGTGAAGCATCAGGCTTTATCACCAGATTGTCTTTAAAAAATGAAGGAAATATTTTAGGAATGTCAAGTCCCGGAATAAAATTAAAACTCACATAATTCCCATAAATGGGAAAGGCCGAGCGTTCAACCGAATAATATGAATTATAATCGTCCCAGGCCCATCCGGGGCCAAAATGCTCCTCAGTAAAAACCGGGGGCAGATAGTACAATTTTTCCTTGCTATTTTTTAAGAATTGGTAAACCATGGATTCCGGCACATCCGGATTCAAAAATGAAGGGTCACCAGTGCCCCAAAAAATCAAAGAATCCTTTTTTGCAACATATTTTAAGGCGGGAATAGAATCCCCCAAAATTTTCAGCCCTGCATAAAATGTCAATAATTTGGTATTTGAGGCCGGCGTGAAGTATTTATTTGCATAACGCTCGTAAATCATTTTGTTTTTTACCGGATCAAAAACCGCCAATCCCGAAAACCCCTGTTTAAAAGCATCTGCTTTATTAAAAGTGTCATCAAAATCTTTTGAGAGCTTTTTAGTAGAGGAACAAGAGATAGAAACCAGTAAAATTGAAATTATAAAAAAATATGCTGGGAATCGAAAAAGTCTTTTCACGGATTTATAGGTTTTTGGATGTGCTTTAAATGATGTTTTTATTTATAATTTTTAAATGTTTTCTAAGATGAACGGTCAGTATCAAATATTAATGCTTCAGAAGTTTAAAATTCATTTCTAAATTCATAAATTTAGAAATTAGTATTGGAAAATTCGCCATATTATAGAAACATATTTTTATTATTAAGGCAAAATAGTTTTATTTCATCAAAAATTTCCTAATATGATTAGACTAGCCCACCTATTTTTTTATTTGTTTTTGTTCTTTTCTTTCCCTGTTTTAGCTCAAAATTTTTCCATGGAACAGGTAGCCAAATTTTCTTTTCCCTCCAGCTTAACTTCATCCCCTGTTGAAAATCAAATAGCTTGGGCAATGAATGAGCAGGGAGAAAGAAATGTGTATATCGCCAATGGGCCAAATTTCAAACCGGAAAAATTAACCAATTTTAATGAAGATGACGGCCAGGAAATAAGTAGTCTGCAATATAGTCCTGATGGAAAATTTCTTGTTTTCGTCAGGGGTGGAGATCACGGTGGAGGTAATGCCAACAAACCGGTTAATCCTTTACATAATATTGAAATACCTAAAGTGGAAGTTTGGAAGATTGATTTAGGAAGTAAGAATGTTACAATGATTGGTGAGGGCAATAATCCTGTAATTGGAACTCCCCATTTATTGGTTTACCTAAGAAATGGCGGGGTTTTATCTCAAAACCTTGAAGAAAAAGTCGCTCTGAAACCACTTTTTGAAACAAAAGGTAATATTAGTTCTCTGGAATTTTCTCCAGATGGAACCCAAATTGCTTTTATCGATAATAGAAGTGGTCATTCGCTTGTTGGGGTTTATCAAACTTCCAATGAATATTTGAAATGGCTTTCCCCGGGGTTTTATTCAGACCAAAGTCCACGCTGGTCGCCTAATGGAAAACAGATTGCCTTTATAAGAACCCCTGGAGGAAGTGGTGCCTCTTTGCCTGTTTTAGAGCAAAGACATTCTCCTTGGGAAATTTGGATCACAGATGTTTCTTCAGGTGAAGGTTATAGAAGGTGGAAATCTCCTGTAACCCTACGGGGGTCTGTGCCAACAGTGGACGGAACATACAATTTACACTGGGCCGCAAATAATCAATTGATTTACCTCTCTTATGAAGATGGTTGGCCTCATTTATACACTATGGGGGCAAAAAGAGGTGCTTCGAAATTATTAACTCCTGGAGATTTTCATGTAGAACATATAAAATTAAGTCCTGATAAAAAGTCATTGATCTTTTCTGCAAATTATGGCCCTGAACCTCAGGATCAGGATCGCAGGCACATTGGAAAAGTAGAAATTAATGGAGCCGGAGTGGAGTGGCTGACCCAGGGAAAAGGGATCGAAGCTTATCCTGTCTTTATTGGGAAAAGTGATAATGTTGCTTATTTAAGTGCTACTGCAAAGCGTCCTCTTTTACCTGCGATTCAATGGGGTGGGAAGGAATTATTGTTGGGCGAAGATCTTGTTCCCAAAGATTTTCCTCAGGAGCAACTGGTAGAGCCAAAACAGGTGTCTTTTATGGCTCCTGATGGAGTAAAAGTATATGGACAGTTATTTGAAAAAGAAGGAGGAGAAAAAGAAAAACCTGGGGTGGTATTCGTACATGGTGGACCCCAAAGACAAATGCTTCTAGGCTGGAGTTATATGGATTATTACTCTAACACTTATGCTGTAAACCAGTACCTTTCAAATTTAGGCTTTGTAGTTCTCTCTGTAAATTACAGGCTGGGAATTGGGTACGGCTATGAATTTCACAAACCTGAAAATACATATTATAAAGGAGCAGGAGAATATCAGGATGTAAAAGCTGCAGGAGAATTTTTAGCCGATTTACCGCAGGTTGACCCTAATAGAATAGGAATATACGGAGGTTCCTATGGCGGATATTTAACTGCTTTGGCTTTAGGAAAGGATTCAGACCTGTTTAAGGTGGGGGTAGATATTCACGGAGTTCACAATTTTGAGGGAAGATATAGTGTGCCTGAAGGGTTTGAAGTAGCTCCTGATTATGAAGCAGCTAAAAAGATTGCCTGGGAGTCTTCACCATTTGCATTTCTGGATTCATGGAAATCTCCTGTTCTCTTTATTCATGGAGATGATGACCGGAATGTAAACGTAAGTCATACTACAGATCTTATAAGAAGATTTGAGGAGAAAAATATGCCTTACAAATATCTTATGATCCCCGACGAAACCCATCACTGGATGAAATTCTCAAATATGGTTAAAGTAGATAAGGCTACAGCAGATTTCCTTGAAGAACATTTAATGGATAGATAAGAACTATATAAATTAAGTATGCAGAATTTTTTAATTTTTTTATTCGTTCTGCCCTGTTTAGGTTTAACTCAAACTGCGATGTCTCAGGAAAATGTAAGTCCTGTTGTCGGTAAAATAATTTGTCTTGACGCCGGTCACGGAGGCACAGCTAAAACTGACAGTTTTCGTGCAGGTCCTACAGGAGAGCGGGAAGAATGGATAAATTTACGGGTAGCTTTGTTGCTTCAGAAATTGTTAGAGAAAAAAGGAGCAAAAGTTGTAATGACGCGTACAACTGATGATACCATTTCTTTAACCCGACGTGCTAAAATTGCTAAAGAAAATAATTCTGATCTTTTTTTGTCTATACACCATAATGCAACAGCAGATCCAAAGGTGAATTTTCCAATCATTTATTTTCATGGCAATGCTTCAGAAAATAAAGCGAGTGTGATTTTAGGTAAAGAAATAGGAAAGGCCCTTCGTGAAAAATTATATCAAGGCTCAACTCCTGTAAGTATAGTTTCAGATCATGTGATTTTTTCCCGAAGCGGGACAGGAGTTTTACGGGGAGCATATGGCATTCCCGGAGTAATTGCAGAGGCTTCTTTTTTTACAAATCCGGGAGAGGAAGTGAGACTAAAACAAACAGAGTATAATCATCGTGAGGCATCGGCCTATTTAGCTGCTTTGGAAAACTATTTTAAAGAAACGATTCCGCCAATTCGCGAAAAAAATACAATTATTGAGGTTCCTCCATTCCGCGCTTTCCAGGGGTCGGAACGAATGAATAAAACCGCATTACTCTGGTATGAAGATTTCATAAAAGGGAAGGAGCTAATAAAAGATAACTCCAATGAATCCTTGGAAAAGGCTTATGAATTATTCACCCGGTCTGCCAGATCATTTCCGGATTCTTATGTCGCAGCAGAATGTCACAGATACAGGGTAAACTTGTTAAGGAAACTAGGTCGAGCAGAGGAGGCACAGAAGGAGGAACAAAGAGTTCAGGAGTTCTATGTGCCCCTGGAATAAGTCTATCCTAAAGGTGTTTCTAATAATTATCTCTCACATTTATCAGGATTTTTTCCATTCCTTTTTTTATTTCAGAATTAGAGATTACATAATTGTTGTGCAAGAAGCTGAAGATTAAAATTTTACCACTCTTCGTTTTAAGATATCCGCTAAGGGCGACGACATTTCTCAGTGTTCCTGTTTTAGCAAAAACATAGGGTTCTTCTGCCTTGTAATCATTTCTAATAGTTCCAGAAACCCCTCCAGTTGGCAACATTCCTAATAATTTATCCTGCGGGACTTCCTGTTGGATCTTTTCCAGAAGCTTCACAATAGATCTTGGAGTAAATTTGTTATTTACTGAAAGACCTGAGCCATCATACCACATGGGTTCATCTGGAAGATCCATTAAATAATTTTCCTTCATAAAATTTATAGCATTTCTGGACCTGAGAGAATCTGAGATTTCATTGGCAGCCATTAGGAGAATTTGTTCAGCAATAAAATTATCGCTCACAATCAGCATTCGTTTATAAAGACTGTCCGCTGGTATGCTGTAGAGAGTTTGATCGAGGTAATACTTCTTAGGCACATCTTTTATGAGCTCTATTTTCTTATGTAAGGTGTCATTAAGGAGTTCTACCACTAAATTAGGTGAGTAGGTTATCGGAACATTTTGGCTAAATTCCTTTTCTTTTTTCTGATTATTGTAAATAAAGATATTTCTATTCTTCTCCCTGTTAATAGGGGCAGAAAAAATCGTTTCAGTAATTGACAGGGAATCGGAAAATATTCCTGGTTTGACTTGTGGTTCCTTGATTCCCTTCAAAAATTGGAAGGAAACCCTGTTTGCGTACATAGGAAAATCCGTTCTTTCTGCGGCATAACTTGCGGCATACCAGTCCCAGGACCATCCAGGGCCAAAGGTAGATTCGGTATATTCTGGGGGGAGATAATATAGATTTTCATTTCGGGTATTTAAGAATTCGTATATCTTGGAGTGGGGAAGGTCGGGATTGAGAAAAGAAGGATCCCCTGTTCCTGAAAAGACGAGAGAATCATTTTTAACCTGATATCTTAGAGCGGGAATCGAGTCCCCGAAAATTTTTAAACCCGCATAGAATGTAAACAATTTTGTGTTTGAAGCAGGTGTGAAATATTTATTTCCATTGTGCTCAAATAAAGTCAATTTCTTTACGGGATCATAGATTACTAAGCCGGTGAATCCTTTTTCAAAAACAGAAATGGATCTCCAGGTTTTTTCCACAACCCGGGTAGATGTGCAAGAGGTGGAAGCTAATAATATTAAAAAACCAACTGAAAAAAGGAGTTTTAATGAGTTCATTTGAAAGATTTGTTTAATTAATATAATTCGGAATATCTAAATATCTAAGGGGATCAAATTTCCCAAAAAGTTTCAAATTTTTTATTTTTTATAATATATGAGTTTTGGTTTATCTTAAACTAATTTCATTAAATTATTTTTAATTAAATTATTTTTAATTACATTTAATTTTATTTCATAATATTTTAACAAACTAACGCATGAGAAACAAATTTACAATTTTAGTCTTTATGGCGCTATTCCAAATTTCGGCAATGGTAGCTCAGGAAAAGACAGTAACGGGTTTGGTAACTACATCAGTAGATGGGATGACCTTGCCTGGAGTTAACGTTATACTTAAAGGTACCAATCTAGGTACTGTGACGGATATGGACGGAAAATATTCCATTTCAGTTCCGGAGAGTGCTACATTGTTATTTTCCTCGGTTGGATTTGCTTCCAAAGAGGTAGTTGTTGGTAATCAAACTCAAATTAATATTTCATTACAGGAAAATCTTCAGGGCTTGGATGAGGTAGTAGTTACAGCTTTGGGTATTTCAAGAGAAAAAAAGTCATTAGGTTATGCAACTCAGGAAGTTGACGGGGATGATCTTAATCTGACGAATGAACAAAATGTTTTAGGCTCGCTTTCAGGGCGGGTTGCCGGAATTCAAGTAACAGGTGCTTCGGGAGCTAGTATGGGAGGAACTCAAAAAATAAAAATCCGTGGAGTCAATTCAATTGGAGGTGGAGATCAACCATTAATTGTAGTTGATGGAACGCCTATATCAAATGCAAATTTTTCAGGAAGTGATCAAGCCGATTTTGGTAATTTGGGACAGGATGTAAACCCGGGTGATATTGAATCTGTAAATGTGCTGAAAGGCCCTGCTGCATCAGCTTTATACGGTATACGTGGCCAGTATGGCGTTATCATGATAACCACTAAAAAGGGAAAAAAAGGGGCTAAGGCTGTTAGTGTTCAATTAAATTCTTCGTTTTCTGTCGAGAGAGCAGGAAATTTTATGCCATTACAGAATTTATATGGAGGTGGCTCAAGTCAGTCCTGGCGTACACTGCCTAATGGGGATAAATATGTAGATATGAGTGTTGATGAAAGTTGGGGGCCAAAAATGGATGGAACACCCGTTCGTCAGGTTTTTAGTTTTTATCCGCAGGACAGTGAATTTGGACAATTAACGCCATTTGATCCACATCCGGATAATATCGAAGATTATTATGAAACAGGATATAATATTAATAACGGCATATCAGTCTCCGGAGGTAGTGAGAATTCAACATTTCGTTTAAGCCTTAATGATACCAGAATAGAAGGGGTAGAGCCTAATACCTACCTTAACAGAAATAACCTGGGCTTAAATGCAAGTCTTGATCTTACAGATAAATTAGTTGTTTCTACAAACATAAATTACGCAACCAATAATGCTCAACGTCCGTCTCAGGGATCTGAATACGGAACTGGTTATTTTGTGCAATGGTTTCAAAGAAATCTGGACATGAACCGGATGAAAAATTATAAATATGAAGACGGAACATTCCTGCATTGGAATCTTCGCAGACCGGATGCAACAACAGGAGAAATAGTCAATTTTAGCCCGCTATATTGGGATAATCCTTATTTTAATGCTTATGAAAACACCAGTTATGATAATAGAGACCGGTTTTTTGGGGATGTAGGTTTACGTTATAAGGTCTTACCTGAATTGGAACTAAGCGCTTTTATTCGTTCTGATATGTTTACCCAGAATATTGAATCAAGAACAGCCTTCGGTGGGAAAAGACTTCCGGAATACTCAGTTGGAAAATACCAAAATAAAGAAATGAACTATGAATTTCTAGCTCAGTACAATAAGAAATTCGGGGAATTCTCTCTTAATGCGAATTTGGGTGGTAATATTTATGATAGAAGATATTCATATCTTTCCATGAGTACTGTAGGAGGACTTTCTGCTCCCGGTTTCTTTAATATTGACGCTTCCATTGACAGACCAAACACAACTTCTTATTTATTGAGAAAACAGATAAGAAGCGGATTTGGAATGGTTTCAGTTGGATTTAGAGACACATATTACATAGATGCTTCCATCAGAAATGATAATTCATCCGCCTTACCCGAAGCAAATAATTCTTATTGGTACCCTTCACTTTCAGGCAGTTTTGTGTTTAGTCAGTTATTGGATTGGAATACACTTTCATTTGGAAAAATAAGGGGGAGTTATGCAAAAGCCGGGTCTGATTTAGATCCGTATCAAACAACTGAATCCTTTGGGGTTGGTACTGTATATGGGGGTACTAATACTTCATTTGTGCCTGATAATTTAAACAATCCAACAATAGAGCCTTCGTTTGCCCATTCTTATGAGGCCGGAATGGAACTTCGGTTTTTTAAAAACCGTTTGGGATTTGATTTTACTTATTATGAACAAAAGAATAAAAAACAGATCATTAGCCTAGATGTTTCGGGGGCGAGTGGATATAGTTCAAGTACGATCAATGCAGGTTTAATAGAAAATAAAGGGATTGAGCTCACGATTAATGCAAAACCAATTCAAACTGATTTTTTCTCCTGGGATGCCATCTTTAATATCAACAGGAATAGGAGTATGGTTGTAGAGCTGGCTCCGGGTATTGATGTTTATACATACGGTTCCACTACTTATTCGAGCGTCTCAAGTTATTTGAACTCTTATGTTGGAGAACCCTTTGGGAGTCTTATAGGCCAGGCTTATCAGCGAGATCCTGCTTCTGGTGAAATCCTTTTAGGAACGGATAATATGCCTTTGTATACAGATGCCACACACAATTTTGGAAGTGTGCTTCCGGACTTTAATGGAGGTTTACAGAATACTTTCCGCATTGGGCAATTTGACATTTCTGCAATGATAGATTTTCAGGGTGGGGGTCAGTTTTTTAGCCGATCAAAAATGCTCGCAGTTAGAACTGGTCAGGATCCTTTGACCGTTGCCATAAATGATAGGGGACAAAATGTAAGAGATCCTTTGGAAGATGGAGGGGGAGTGAGAGTTTCCGGTATTTCTGCTGAAACTGGAGAAGAAGTTTCGGATTATGTTGATGCGAGATCTTATTACCGGAATGTTGTAGGCAGAAGAATTTATGAAGAATGGTTATATGATGCCTCTTATATCAAATTGAGAGAAGTTAGATTAGGTTATACCTTAAGTGAAAATTTACTTAAAAGCCTACCTTTCAAATCTGTTGGGATTGCATTAATTGCACGGAATCCTGCGATGATTTGGCAAAACGCCCCAAAAGGAATTGATCCTTCTGAAATTTCTACCGGTAGCCAATCAATTAGTTGGTATGAATCAGGACAGTTGGTTTCAGTTAGATCTTATGGAATAAATCTAAACATCACATTTTAAACATAACACCCATGAAAAATAGTTATTTAATAATATTGTTGTCTTGTTTCTGTTTGGGAAGCTGCGATAAATTTGACGATGAAATTAATACAAACACCAACCTTCCCAGTGAAGCGTCGGGGACGCAGTTAATTGCCAATGCGGCGCTTTTTCTGCCAGGTTTGAGTTCTTCTCCACAGGGAGAATTTATGGCTCAGTATTTAGCAGAAACCCAGTATGTTGGCGCATCGCTTTACCCGGAAGGAAGCACAAGTTTTTACGGACTTTACCAAGGACCATTGAAGAATCTTGAAACTGTCCTGACATCGGATGATCTAAGCGCAAATCAAGGTCCTATTGCAAACCAAAAAGCAGTTGCTAAGATCCTGAAAGCTTATTTTTTCTGGAATATTACCGACAGATGGGGGGATGTTCCATACACCGAAGCTTTAAAAGGTTCAGATAATTTTACACCTAAATATGATACTCAGGAATTTATTTATAACAGCCTTTTTCAGGAATTGGAAGAGTCAAATAATATGATCGTTTCCGGAGCAATCACTGATGATATTATTTATGGTGGGGATATGTCTAAATGGAAAAAATTAGGAAATACGATTCATCTATTAATGGCATTGCGTTTATCTGAAGTTGATCCGGATAAAGCCAGTGAGGAATTTAACAATGCTCTTGCCGCCGGTGTAATGACTTCCAATGATGATAATTTGGTTTTTAAACATTTGGCTGATGCCAACAATCAGAATTATTGGTTTGGCCAGATAGTCAATCAAAATAGGGAGTGGTGGGCTCTAACCGAAACCCTTGTGGAGGAAATGAAACCAGTGAACGATCCCAGATTACAAGTTTATGGCAATCCAGCAAGAGCAAACGGGGAATTTATAGGATTGAAATTTGGAGAGGAAGAAAATATTGGAACAGAAGAGTTCTCACTTTTAGGATCAGAGATATATGCACAAGATGCTCCGGTATACCTGGTAACTTATGCCCAAACTCTATTTGCAATGGCGGAAGCATCAGAAAGGGGATGGATAAATGAGGATCCAGAAACCTTGTATAATAAGGCAATTGAACAATCTGTTTTACAATGGACAGGAAGTGATGATGGAGTGGAACAATTATTAAGTAATTCTCAAATTGCTTTTGATACAAATAGAGCAATAGAACAAATTTCCCGACAACGTTATGTTCACTTATTTATGTTTGGATATGAAGGCTGGTCAGAACTGAGAAGAACTGGTTATCCCGAAAATTTAGTTTCTCCTGCAGGAGTAGTAATTCCAAATAGATTAAGTTATCCTGAAAATGAATCATTTAATAATACTGAAAATTATAATGAAGCAGTGGAAAGGCAATTTGGAGGCGATGATAGTATTTACGGCAATGTTTGGTGGGATGAATAAACAGATATAAAAATTTCAAAAACTCCCGAAATCTTTTCGGGAGTTTTTTTTGTAAATTTATCCAGGTTCAATCAATTAAAAATCATTATGAAATTCCTGAATTTTTTATTGCCCGTATTATTGCTCACTCTTCTTGGATTTCCGGCTGTAGCACAACCTTCAGATCTAATTCAGCAATTATGGAAAACCTATCCCCAATTTAAAGAGCCATCTATAAAGGAAAGGCGTATAAAACATCAGGACATTCAACCTTTAATTAGTAATTTAAAAAATAACCCTTTTTTTGAAGTTCAAA
>ERZ1284729.12-NODE-12-length-34240-cov-15.574901_pt1 | contig 34240 bp, 32 predicted proteins | sample MGYA00454602_ERZ1284729 | MGnify/ENA primary metagenome ERZ1284729 (study PRJEB36292, sample SAMEA5787381) | metagenome | biome: Arctic soil; feature: perennial spring outflow channel; material: sediment | place: Canada | collected 2017-07-08 | depth 0.05 m ... | reverse complement strand
ACAGAACGGAAACCATGATTTCTTTGGAAGAAAGTTTAAATGATAAAAAGCGCTTGATGCACTCCATCTTTAAAGATTCTTAAATCTGGTAAATTTTAAGATAATCCCCTTTAAACCTAGGTGTTTAAAGGGGATTTTTTATTCATTCTAATCAAGGATTAATATTTAACAACTTTTTCTAAAACAAGAATCTATATGAAATTATCAGATCTTAATTCAAACGAATATTTGGCTTATTATCAAACTTATTTGGATCACCTGCCGGATGAGGAATTAATATCACAATTAAAAGAACAAAGAAATCAATTCGTTGAATTTCTGGAAAAATTAGCCCCGGCAGATTTAGAACGAAGTTATGCTGAGGGAAAATGGACCGTGGCACAGGTGCTTCAGCATATTTTGGATACCGAAAGAATTTTCCAGTATAGGGCTTTGAGTATAGCCAGGAAAGATAAAACTGCTTTACCCGGGTTTGATCAGGATACGTATGTAAGCGTTTCAAATGCAAATAACAAAAAACTGTCGGCATTTTTAAATGAATTTGTTATGGTGAGAAATTCAGGAATAGCCTTATTTGAATGTTTTGATCTAGAAATGCTTAAGGAAATTGGAAATGCCAATGGAGCACCTCTAAGTCCAGGGGCAGCCGGATTTATTACTGCAGGACACCAAAAGCATCATTTAATTCTTTTCAAAACTCATTATTTATTATAAATTTTGCATTAAATTATTATAATAGTGACTCCCATTCTATAAAACATATCATATTTTTATAGTGTCTGCTGATAAAAATTTAAAAAAATGAAAAAATTAAGAACCTTTTTTAATCTTCTTAAAAAGGCTTATACATGTTGGATCGATAATGATCCGTTTGCTCAAAGTGCGATTATAGCGTATTACACCTTATTTTCACTTCCGTCTCTTCTTATTATTGTTGTGTCAATTGCAGGGTACTTTTTCGGTAGAGATGCGGTTCAGGGAAGGATCACCGATCAGATTGCTGATTTGATAGGTATTAATAGTGCTATGGCTATAGAAAATATGATTACCAATGCAGCACTTACAGCCAATTCTACTTTCGCTGTGATTTTTGGAACAGCTATGCTGTTATTTGGAGCTACAGGAGTGTTTTTTCAGTTGAAGAAAGCGATGAACAACATATGGAATGTTGCGTCCAGGAACGATACTTTTTTAAAAATGATAATCGATAGAATAATTTCTTTTGGAATGGTGCTGGCATTAGGATTTTTAATGTTGTTGACCTTATTAATTTCAGCTTTGATCAGAATTTTGAGTGATTTCATCGAAAGTTCAGCTCCTGTACTCACTTCAATTACCCTGGAAGTTATTAATTATTTAATCTCTTTTTTCTTTATAACAGGCCTTTTCGCAGGCATATTTAAATTATTACCGGATATTAAAATTAGGTGGAAAGTCACCTTATTAGGGGCTTCAATGACGACGGTTTTATTTTTAATCGGGAAATTTTTAATTGGATATTATTTTGGGAAAAGCGATCCCGGTTCGGTTTACGGAGGTGCATCTTCGGTTGTATTGATTTTGCTTTGGGTGAATTACTCCTGCTTAATTTTGTTTTTTGGAGCTGAATTTACTGTACAATATGCTCTTCATATAAAAGAAAGAATTACGCCTAATCAATTCAGTGAACCAGCCATATACCAGGAAATGGACAAACTTAAGACTAGAAAAGCAAAACTTGAAAGAGACCAGAAAATGCTGGAAAGTTTGAAATCTAATTTTGATTACGAAGAAGAACCTAAATCATCTGATTAATAAACGTTTAACTATTTTATTTGTTTTTTTAAGAACTTTTTATTAAAGATTCTCTAACGACTTAAGTAATTTTAAACGAATTAATTATGAATTTAAAGAAGATGGATCATGGGAAAGAAAATAGCCATTCTGGCAACCGATGGGTTTGAAGAGAGCGAATTAAAATCACCAAAGGAAGCGATGGAAAAGGAAGGGTTTAAAGTTGATATTATTAGTTTGCACCCCGGTAAAATTAAAGCATGGAACAATGGGACCTGGTCTAATGAATACAAGGTGGATAATACTCTAGATACGATTGAGGCAAAAAATTATGATGCTTTGGTATTGCCCGGTGGAGTTATTAATCCAGATAAATTGAGAAGAAGTGAAGAAGCTTTAAGTTTTGTAAAAGATTTTTTTGATCAAAGTAAGGTTGTAGCAGCCATTTGCCACCCTTCCTGGACGCTTATAAGTGCCGATGTGGTAAAAGGTAAAACCATGACTTCTTTCAATTCTATCAGAAAAGATTTGGAAAATGCTGGGGCACTTTGGGTAGATAAGAAAGTAGTTGTAGACGGTTCCCTAATAACAAGCAGAAATCCTGATGATTTGCCTGCCTTTAATGAAAAACTTATTGAAGAAATAAAGAATCGCAAATCTCTTTACAATCATGCCTGAACTTTTAGGTGATATTAATAATATTAGATAAAAACCAAAATTCAATGAAAAAGCTTAAAACTAAAATATTTTTTTAGTCAGATTTTAATTATTTATCCACATCGTCATCCTCCTCTTCATTATTTTTTTCGGGGATTTCAACAATAGGCTCATTAAAATCTGCTTCGTCATAATCATCCTCATCATAATTGGCCATCGTATTTTCCAATCGGGTACTAATTTTTACCAGATAAATTGAATCTTCAGTCCTAACCTCAACGGCTTCAATTTTCTCATTTTTTGCATTTTTAAACGAGATAATCTGGTCATCATCATATCCATCTGGATATTTGTCAACCAGAAGGCTTAGAATTTCAGGAGTTAATTTTTTGTAATCTACAATGACTCTTTTCATTTCAATAGAATTTTATTGTCCAGATTGCTGCTGTCGTTTACTTCAAGTAGTCCCGGGCCTTTAATCGTGCCTAATGACGGGAAGTATATTATTTAAATAATTCCTGCAATGATCTTTTTTGTAACGAATATTTTGACGGTACAATTATAACAAAATTTAGATTAATTGCAATCAGTTAAATAATTAAAAATTATTTATTATTAAAAATAAATAGCCTTAGCTTTTTTAGATACCCTCGTAAAAGGCAAGAGCCTCCAATAGTAAATTTTCTGATACCCTGCAATCTAATACCGGCTGTCCTATATCTTTCAGTAGGACGAAATTAATATTTCCATGTGAATTTTTTTTATCGAATTTTAATAAACCGAGGATATTTTCAAAATCCTTTTCTTCCAGTTTCACTTTTGGAAAAATATCCAGAATTTTTTTGGAAATGGAAGTTAATTTTTCTTTTGGAAAATCGCAGATCTTTGTCGAAATAAAAATGGCCATTATCATTCCTATTGCTACGGCTTCCCCATGTAGTAATTTAGGTTTTTCTGGATGAGTCAAAAAATAAGATTCCAAAGCGTGGCCAAAAGTATGACCAAAATTCAGTGTTTTTCGTTGGTTTTCTTCCCGTGGATCCCGCTGCACCACATTTGTCTTGATAGATACCGATTCAGAAATAAGATCATCCAGATCATCTATAGTAAGCTTGTGTAAACTTGTTGTTTTTTTCCAGTAGGTTTCACTGGTAATCAGTCCATGTTTTAAAATTTCGGCCAGACCGCTTCTCATTTCATTTGAAGGCAAACTATTTAAATATTTTGAATCTATCAGAACCATTTCTGGTTGAGAAATTACACCAATTTGATTTTTTAAGTTCCCGAGATCTACGCCGGTTTTTCCCCCTACAGACGCATCTACCATAGAAAGTAGGGTAGTGGGGACATTAATATAAGCTATGCCACGTTTAAAGGTGCTGGCTACAAATCCACCCAGATCGGTAACCACGCCACCGCCAAGATTGATTAATAAACTTTTTCTATCTGCTCCTAACTCCGATAGTGTACTCCAAATTCCGGAGCAGGTTTCAATGATTTTTGATTCTTCTCCTGCATCCATTTCAATTATTTCGAAACTATTTTTGGTTTCAAGCCTTTGTAAAAAACGGGAAAGACAATGTTGATGCGTGTTGCTATCTACAAGAATAAATAGCGCAGAATGGTTTGTCCGAAATATATAGTCATTTAATTCCACATAAGCTTTTTCAGAATAAAAAACAGGTGCCTGACTTGAGGGAGAAATCATAATTTTAAGGTTTATAATATTTTTTAATTAATGGATAAAAATAAGCAGTGATTTATCATATATTCAATAATCATTAATTATATTTGTTATATTAATTGTATTATAATGATAACACAAAAGATTTTTAATGATACCGAAACAGCTTTTAAATTAAAGTCTAATGAGGAACTCAGTAGGGCTTTATATCTGTTTGAAATGATAAATCGTCCTGATCTGGTAAAAATAGGCATTTTTCTTACTAAAATGTCTTTAAAATTTCGTCTGCCTGTTGAGGGTCTTATAAGGAGCACTGTCTTTAATCAGTTTGCCGGAGGAGAATCCATGGAGGATTGTTTGCCGGTAATCGATAAAATGTACGCAAAAAAACTTTATAGCATCCTTGACTATTCAGTTGAAGGAAAAGAAGTAGAAGCGGAGTTTGACGCTGCAACTAAAAAGAAAATAAGCATTATAGAATTTGCGGCAAAGAATAAGGAATTGCCTATTGCTGTTTTTAAACCAACCGGGATTGGAAGATTTGCAATTTGGGAAAAAGTTACTTCCAAAATTACTCTTACTGAAGAAGAACAGCAAGAATGGCAGCGAGTACAACAACGTGTTGAGGATATATGTGAAGCAGCTTATCAAAATGACGTAGCGGTGATGGCAGATGGCGAGGAAACCTGGATGCAGGAAGCTGCAGATGATTTGATAATAAAAATGATGAAGAAATATAACCGTGAAAAAGCGATTGTATTTATGACCCTGCAATGTTACAGATGGGATAGATTGGAATACTTACAAAAACTTCATGAAACCGGTGAAAAAGAAGGATTTAAAATTGGGGTAAAAATAGTGCGTGGCGCATATTATGAGCAGGAAAATCTGCGAGCAAAAAAAATGAATTATCCTTCCCCTATTTGTGAAAATCAGGAGGCAACTGATGTTAGTTTTAACGGGGTTCTTACCTATTGTCTTGCTCATATTGATGCCATTTCAGTATTTATAGGAAGCCATAACGAGATGAGCAATTATTTGGCCTTACAAATAATGGAAGATAAAAATATTGATATTAATGATCCAAGAGTATGGTTCGGCCAATTATATGGGATGAGTGATCATATAAGCTTCAATTTGGCTAAAATGAACTATAATGCGGCAAAATTGGTTCCATTTGGTCCTGTTAGGGATGTGGTTCCTTATTTGATGAGAAGGGCAGAGGAGAATACTTCGGTAAAAGGACAAACCGGGAGGGAACTTGCTTTGTTATTGGAGGAACGTAAACGCAGGAAAGGAGAAACCACAAAGGCTAACAGGAAAAACGAGTTCTCAAGAGAAAAGAAATCTTCTAAAGGGAAATCACCTTCCCAAAGGAAAAAACCAACTCCAGAAGCAGTAGAATAATGAATGAATAGGATTGCCAGGCTTCTTTTTTTTAAAATATTAGGTTGGAAATTAGAAGGAAATATAGAACCTTCAGTTAAAAAATGCATTATAATTGTCGCACCTCATACCAGTTGGTACGATTTTTATATAGGTGTTCTCATTAGAAAAATTCTAGAACTGCACATTGATTTTGTAGGCAAAGCGGAATTGTTTAAACCTCCTTTAGGTTGGTATTTCAGATGGGTTGGCGGAACTGCGCTTGACCGGACTTCCAATCAAAATAAAGTAGAAACAATTGCACAACTTTTTAAAACCCGGGAAGTTTTTCGTTTGGCGCTTTCTCCTGAAGGTACCCGTAAAAAAACAGAGCGTTGGAGAACCGGATTTTACTATATTGCAAAAATTGCTCAAGTACCCATAGTAATGGTTGCCTTTGATTACAGAACAAAAACGGTGAAAATTTCGGAACCATTCTACACTACGGAAAATATTAAAAAAGATTTTTCCAAAATTCAGAATTACTATAAAAATATTGAGGGAAAAAATCGGGAAAAATTTTAAAACCGAAGCAGTTATTCTTCGGTTTCTTCCATGGTGTGATATACGTTTTGAACATCATCATCCTCTTCCAGGCGTTCCAATAATTTTTCAACATCAGCAGTTTCTTCCGGAGTGAGTTTTTTGGTGATATTCGGAATCCTGTCAAAACCAGAGGATAAGATTTCAATTTTACGGCGTTCCAATTCACCCTGAATATTTCCAAAACTTTCAAAGGGAGCGTAAATAAAGATACCATCTTCATCCTCAAAAATTTCATCGGCACCAAAGTCGATTAATTCCAGTTCAAGTTCTTCTGTATCAATTCCTTCTGGATGAATTCTGAAATTACAAGTATGGTCAAACATAAATTCAACTGAACCGGATGTTCCCAAATTCCCGCCTGATTTATTAAAGTACAAACGCACATTGGCAACGGTCCTATTGTTATTATCTGTAGCTGTTTCTACCAAAACTGCAATTCCATGAGGAGCATAACCTTCAAAAAGCACAATTTTATAATCCCCAAGGCTTTTATCGCTCGCGCGTTTTATGGCACGATCAACATTGTCTTTGGGCATGTTGATACTTTTGGCATTTTGAATAACAGCTCTTAACCTGGAATTGGTTTCAGCATCCGGACCGCCTTCCTTAACGGCCATTACAATATCTTTACCAATACGGGTAAATGCAATGGCCATTTTTGACCATCGTTTCATTTTTCGTGCTTTTCTAAATTCGAATGCTCTTCCCATAAAAATTTTAATTCTGGTGTAAAAATAAAAAAAACGTTCCATTTTTAGGTTAAAAATGGAACGTCAATTTTTATTTGTTTTAATAGCTAATCTGCGTTGACGATTTTTTCAATTGTTTTGGCAAGTTTAAAGTCTTTTTCGGTGACCCCTCCGGCATCATGAGTGGATAATGAAATCTCCAATTCATTGTAAACATTGGACCACTCCGGATGATGTTGTTGCGCTTCGGCTTCAAAAGCAATTCGGGTCATGAGGGTAAAAGCTTCTTTGAAATTTTCAAACTCAAAGGAGGTGTGTATGGCATTGTCAGAATATGTCCATCCTTCTAGAGATTCCAGGTGACCGTTGATTTCTTCTTTAGATAATTTCTTCATTTTTGATATATTTTAGTCGGTTATCAGTAAAAAAAACTTAATTTTTAAAGTTAAGGATATCCTACCTGAACTTGCTTAATCACCATGTTTTTAAGATAAAATTAACATCTATATGATTTGTGAGCCATTTATTATTTGCTGAATTGTAACCTGAAGATTTTTAGGAAGAATATTATCTTTTGGAACTACAGCAAGAAATCGGTCATAATTAGAATCATATACCTGTTTTAAAAGCGGATTTTTAAATCCAAGCACTTTGGCAATATCGGTTATTAGGTCATGTTGATGGGTTAGATCATTGCTTCCCAAATGAAAAACACCTTGTTTTTTTTGGTTTATAATATAATGGATTTGTTGAGTAAGTTTTGAAATTTCTGCAGCATTCACTACCACGTTTGGAAATACTTCTAGCGGTTCGCCATACTCGATTTTATTTTTAATTTCCAGGATTCGCGGCGAGTTTGCCCCAAATACCATGGGCAATCGCAAAATAGTATACTTGTGATTTGGGAGCCGAAGTAGGGCATTTTCAATTTTAATTTTAAATCGTCCATAGACACTTTGCGATAATGTCTTATCATATTCATACGATGGATAATTCGTAAAGGCATCGAATACATTTGCAGATGAAATAAAAATGAGTTTAGATTCATTCTTTTTCAAATAATCAATAATAGACAAATGAGTGTTTATCTGTGCATTGAAATTTCCGCGTAAAGCAGAAATTATGATGGTTGGTTTTAAATTTTGAAGTAAAAGTTCGATGTTATCTGTTTGTATATCGAACTGGTAGAATTTTTGGTTTTGGCTGAAAGGTTCAGCATTTGTGAGATACGTTCCATAGGTATCAAAATAGGAGCAAAGCTCTTTATATAAGGCATTGCCTATAAAGCCACTTGCTCCTAAAACCAATATTTTTTCCAATAGAATTATCCTTTATAAAAGGGCAATTTCACTTGTGTGGCCGGAATAGCTTTATTTCGAATTTGGATGAATATTTTCTCTTTTGTTTTGGCTATTTCGGTTGGAATATAACCCAATCCTATTCCTTTATCTAAAGATGGTGACATGGTACCTGAAGTAATTATTCCAATAATCTTGCCATTTTCATCTACAATATCGTAGCCATGTCTTGGTACTCCGCGTTGATCTAATTCAAAGGCAATCAATTTTCGTTTTGGGCCTTCTTCTTTTTCTTTTTTTAGGGCTTCAGAATTTATAAAGTCCTTAGTAAATTTTGTAACCCAACCTAAACCAGCTTCTATTGGAGAAGTGGTGTCATCAATATCATTTCCATAAAGACAGTATCCCATTTCCAGTCGAAGTGTGTCTCTGGCCGCCAATCCTATTGGTTTTATTCCATAATTGGCACCGGCTTCCATCACTTTATTCCAGATCTCTTTGGCATCTTCATTTTTGAAATAAATTTCGAAGCCTCCGCTTCCGGTATATCCGGTAGCCGAAATAATCACATCTTTAACCCCCGCAAATTCAGCAACTTCGAAGGTGTAAAACTTCATGTCCTTTAAATTCACATCAGTGAGGGATTGCATGGCCTCAGCTGCTTTTGGGCCTTGAATGGCAAGAAGGGAATATTCATCAGAAAGATTCTCCATTGTTGCATCCATGGTATTATGTTGGGAGATCCAATTCCAGTCTTTTTCGACATTTGAGGCATTTACCACCAATAAATATTTTTCAGCATTTATCCTGTAGACTATCAAATCGTCTACGATTCCACCATCATTGTTAGGCAAACAGCAATATTGGGCTTTTCCGTCTACTAATTTGGAAGCATCATTTGAACTTACTTTTTGAATAAGATCTAAGGCTTTATCACCGGAAATCAGGAATTCCCCCATATGGGAAACATCAAAGACTCCTACGGCATTGCGAACGGTTTGGTGTTCTATGTTTATGCCTTCGTACGAAACCGGCATATTAAAACCGGCAAACGGAACCATTTTGGCATTTAAAGCTTTATGAACATCGTTAAGGGCAATTTTTTTCATATGAATTTATAAAATTATTTTAACAAATATATGGAGCCTCCATATAAGGATTTACTGTTAATGAAATCCATTTAGTTGAATTCTTCATTAATTTTGGATTTAGACAAATTTATTTAATTCAAAATGATTTAGAGTGGGATAATGCAGTTTTTATTAAGAATTTATTATTTTCTTGATAAGCCTCAATAGAAGTTTTATATTTGGAGAACTTATTCAAATAGTAAAAGAAAATAATATGTATTTTTAAAAGTTACCTGGTCAAAACCATCTTTTTTACAAGGTAATTAAAAAAGGCAAAGCCTTATTGGCAGCTAAAAAATTATTTAGATGAATTAATTATGAAGATTTTTGATGTTCAACAACTGGCTGAAGCAGATAAAGTAACTGTTAAAAAACAGGGGATTACCTCTGAAATTTTGATGGAACGGGCTGCCACATTGGTCTATAACGAAATTAAATCCAAGCTCCAAGGTTCCCAAATTCCTATCAAGATATTTTGCGGAATTGGAAACAATGGGGGTGATGGGTTGGTTGTTGGTCGGTTATTGATGGCACAAAACTATAATGTGACAATATATGTTGTGAATTATAGCAATGCCCGATCCAAGGATTTTCTTGCCAATTATAATAAGATAAAATATACTTCTTCCCCTTTGCCGGCCTTAATAAATGGCAGAGAAGATTTTCCTAAATTATCTGATAAGGATTTTATAATAGATGCTATATTTGGAATAGGGCTTAATAGGCCACTGGAAGATTGGGTTGCCCAATTGGTAAAATATATCAATAAATCCCGGGCATTTGTTATTTCAATAGATATGCCTTCCGGTTTGTTTGCAGATAAAACCCCTTCCAAAAAGGATGCAGTTATTAAAGCAAAATTCACCCTTACTTTTCAGGCTCCAAAACTGGTCTTTTTCCTTCCCCAGACAGCCGAATATTTGGGTGATATACAAGTATTGGATATTGGGTTGGACAAGGAATATTTGGATAAAACTTCGGTAAAAGCATTACTTATTGACAAACAAGAGGCCATTACTTTCTATAAACCCAGGAAAAACTTTTCACATAAAGGAAATTACGGGCATAGTTTAATAATTGGCGGTAGTTATGGCAAGATTGGAAGCATTTCCCTTACAGCAACAGCTGCATTGCGGTCGGGTGCAGGATTGGTAACTATTTATGCCCCAAAATGTGGTTATCAAATTTTGCAAACAGTTCTTCCTGAAGCAATGGTACTTACCGACAAAAATGAGAATGAACTCTCAAAAATTGAATTTGAGATCAAGCCTGATGTTATTTGCTTCGGGATGGGTGCAGGAACTTCCAAGATTACCACAATAGCTTTTAAAGAATTATTGGAAAAAACAAAAAGTCCTATGGTTATAGATGCCGATGGACTGAATATTCTTTCCAAAGAAAGAGAATTGCTGGAGCAGATTCCGGAAAACTCTGTTTTAACCCCACATCCCAAAGAATTGGAACGCTTAGTGGGGAAATGGAAAGACGATTTTGAAAAACTTGAAAAATCCCGGATTTTCTCAAAAAAATATAAATTGGTTTTAGTCATTAAAGGGGCACATACAATAACAGTATCGGGTGATAAACTATTTGTGAACAATACAGGAAATGCGGGAATGGCAACAGCGGGAAGTGGCGATGTACTTTCAGGAGTGATAACAGCCTTAATTTCCCAAGGTTATGAACCTGAGATAGCCGCGGTTTTTGGGGTTTATCTGCATGGTATGGCAGGAGATATTTCTTCAGAAAAACTTAGCTGTCAGGGAATGATTTCAGGTGATATCGCAAAAAATATTGGAGCAGCATTTTTGGATTTATATAAAAAAGGACAAGGAAATTGAATAAAATTGAAAAATATTGGTTTATTTTAGCATTTGTTTAATAACCGGTTGAACCTGATAGATAGGTTTACTGCTTTGAAATATAAGTTTTTTTAAAATGATATTTACTTTTAAATCACTCTTATGTTTTATGCAATTTAACGGTGTACATAAAATTTTGATACCAATTAACATCCCATTTTACCTATGGATTCATTTCATTATATCAGTTCTGCAGTTTTAGACTTGCATGTACTTTACGATATTATTAACAATAATAAAAAACTAGACTTAAGCGATGAAGCCAGAGTAAATATTGAAAAATCAAGGCATTACTTAAACGAAAAGACTAAACAAAACGATCTACCCATTTATGGGATCAATACGGGTTTTGGTTCTTTATGCAATGTAAAGATTGCTGCTGGAAACCTAGCTCAGTTACAACAAAATCTAGTGATGTCCCATGCTTGTGGAACGGGAAATCTGGTTTCCAAACCAATAATCAGGCTGATGTTATTGTTGAAAATACAATCGTTAAGTTATGGAAACTCAGGAGTGAGCTTACAAACCGTGAATCGACTGATGGATTTCTATAATGAAGATATCTTGCCGGTAATTTTTGAGCAAGGATCACTGGGAGCATCAGGGGATTTGGCACCCCTTGCGCACATGTCGTTACCATTGTTAGGAAAGGGTGAGGTTTATTATAAAAATGAAAGGATAAGTGCTGAATTGGTTTTGAAAAAATTTGATTGGGAGCCTATTGAACTGCAATCTAAAGAAGGTCTTGCGCTTTTGAACGGCACACAATTCATGAGTGCTCATGGTGTTTATGCATTATTGGAATCTTATAAGCTTTGCTATATGGCCGATGTAATTGGTGCGGTTTCCATAGATGCCTTTAATTGCAATATGTCCCCGTTTGATGAACTGGTCCATATGTTGCGACCACATAGGGGACAAATAAAAACGGCAAAACGTTTGCGTAATTTTTTAAAAGGAAGTGAACTAGCTGAAAATGAAAAAGAAAATGTGCAGGATCCATATTCATTTAGGTGCATTCCTCAGGTACATGGAGCTACCAGGGATACTTTGGCCTTTGTGAGAAATACCTTTAAAACTGAAATCAATTCGGTGACCGACAATCCAAATATCTTTATTGAAGCAGATAAAATCATTTCCGGAGGAAATTTTCACGGACAACCATTGGCACTGGCATTAGATTATTTGGCAATTGCTATGGCAGAAATGGGCAATATCTCTGAACGTAGGATTTATCAATTGGTTTCCGGCTTAAGAGGTTTGCCAACCTTTCTGGTAGAAAACCCAGGTTTAAACAGCGGATTTATGATCCCTCAATATACTGCTGCCAGCATTGTGAGTCAAAATAAGCAATATGCCACTCCCGCAAGTATAGATTCTATAGTATCCTCTAATGGCCAGGAGGATCATGTAAGTATGGGAGCCAATGGAGCCACAAAACTTTTAAAAGTGATCGAGAATATTTCTACCATTTTGGCAATTGAACTTTTTAATGCTTCTCAGGCATTGCATTTTAGAGAACCCACAAAAACTTCTCCTTTTTTAACAGAGTTTTTGGATGCATTCAGGGCAGAAGTACCTATTTTGAGAGAAGATCAGGTTATGTCAGATCATATTCGACATGCAAAGGAGTTTATCGCAAATTATCTAATAGATCAGGAATTGCTGTTTGATTAATTTAAATCTTATCTTTTATCCAATTTATGGCCTCTTCAAGTGTTTGGAATACTTCAAACGAATTGTTGTTTTTATAAAACTGACGTTCCAAAATTGTATTTTCCCTGCAAACAGGATTTGTAGTAACCACAGCAATAGCTTTTAAAGTTGGAGTGCTTGCAGCTTCCAGGTAAACCATAGGATTGACTCCGTAAGAATTCACCCTATTTGAAATATAACCATAGGAATCATTATTAAAAGTTTTCCTTCCAATTTCCAAGAGTTTCCTGTTTTCTTCAACATCAAGCAAAATTCCTTCATTCAGTTCTGCAATAAGGATATTATCTTCAAAAATAATCTTGCCAAAATCTAATTTTAATTCGGTACTCGTCATAAAATTGTAGGGAATAATATGCCTGTAAATCTAAGAATTATATTGGAATTTTTTTACAATTCATACAAAACATGCCTATTTGTTAAGGGGTTGAATATGAATTATATATGTAAAATTATAGCTGTTTTCACAATATAGAATTCCCTAAAAAATTCATAACGCAAAAAAAACTGCTTTAATGCTAATTTTTTTAGCATTAAAGCAGTTTAAATTAAAAATATTGATTTATTAGGATTCGGTTTCCTTGGCGGTTTTTTCGATTTTAATCGTAAGTTCGCCTTTGGCTTCATCAAGATCCATAAATATTTTATCACCTTCAGATAAATTTGATGTGATAATTTCTTCAGCTAAGGCATCTTCAATATATTTTTGAATTGCCCTGTTCAAAGGTCTTGCGCCATATGCTTTATCGAAACCTTTATCAGCAATAAAATCTTTTGCTTTATCGCTTAGAGAAAGGGAATAGCCAATATTGTTTATTCTTTCATATAACTTTGAGAGTTCAATATCAATAATTTTTTGAATATCATCTCTTTCCAATGAATTAAAAATTACGACGTCATCTATTCTGTTGAGGAATTCGGGAGCAAAAGCTTTCTTAAGTGCGTTTTCAATTACACTTTTCGTGTTATCATCAAGTTGAGAGCGTTTCGCAGCTGTTCCAAATCCAACACCCTGACCAAAATCTTTCAGTTTACGGGATCCGATATTTGATGTCATTATAATTATGGTATTCCTGAAGTCGATTTTTCTTCCTAAGCTATCAGTTAAATATCCATCATCTAACACTTGCAACAACATGTTGAAAACATCAGGGTGGGCTTTTTCAACCTCATCAAGCAGTATAACGGCATATGGTTTACGGCGGACTTTTTCGGTTAATTGTCCACCTTCTTCATATCCAATATATCCCGGAGGTGCTCCAATTAACCTTGAAATGGCGAATTTTTCCATATATTCACTCATGTCAATTCGTATGAGGGTATCCTCACTATCAAATAATTCCCTAGCTAGTACTTTTGCCAATTGGGTTTTACCAACGCCTGTTTGACCCAAGAAAATAAAGGAGCCAATAGGTTTATTTGGATCTTTCAATCCTGCGCGATTACGTTGAATGGCTTTTACAACCTTATTTATTGCATTGTCCTGACCAATTACTTTTGCTTTAATTCGCACAGGAAGTTCAGCCAGTTTTTTAATTTCAGTTTGTGCAATCCGGTTTACAGGAACTCCTGTCATCATCGATACGACATCGGCTACATTATCTTCAGTAACTGTTACCTTATGTTTTTTAGATTCAACTTCCCAATTTTCCTGTGCTATAACCAACTGTTTTTCAAGATTTTTTTCATCGTCCCTAAGTTTGGCAGCTTCTTCGTATTTTTGTTTTTTTACCACCACATTTTTGCTTTCACGCACTTCTTCAAGTTTGCGTTCCAATTCTAAAATTTGTTTGGGAACTTCAATATTGGTTATATGTACCCTTGCACCTGCCTCGTCTAAGGCGTCTATAGCTTTATCTGGAAGAAACCTATCTGTTAAATATCTGTTGGTTAACTTTACACAAGCATCAATCGCCTCGGAAGTATAACTTACGTTGTGATGTTCTTCATATTTATCCTTGATATTATTTAAAATTTCAATTGTTTCTTCTACAGAGGTAGGTTCTATAATTACCTTTTGGAATCTTCTTTCAAGAGCACCATCTTTTTCGATATATTGTCTGTATTCATCTAAGGTTGTTGCACCAATACATTGAATTTCCCCTCTGGCCAATGCCGGTTTGAACATATTGCTGGCATCCAAACTTCCAGTTGCACCTCCGGCACCAACTATGGTATGGATTTCATCTATAAAAAGAATGATGTCGTCATTTTTTTCCAATTCGTTCATTACCGCCTTCATGCGCTCTTCGAACTGGCCGCGATATTTTGTGCCTGCAACAAGACTTGCAAGGTCAAGGGTTACTACACGCTTGTCAAAAAGGATCCTTGAAACTTTACGCTGTACAATACGAAGGGCCAAACCTTCGGCAATTGCTGATTTTCCAACACCAGGTTCTCCTATCAGCAAAGGATTGTTTTTCTTACGCCTGCTTAAAATTTGACTTACACGTTCTATCTCTTTTTCCCTTCCAACAACAGGGTCGAGTTTATCAATTTCGGCCATTGCGGTAAGATCCCTTCCAAAATTGTCCAAAACCGGGGTTTTGGATTTCTTGTTGGTTTTTCCGGTGCTGCTGCTAAAAGGATTGTCCTTGGATAAATCATCTGAACTTGTATCGTCATCAGAAAATGATTCAGCTCTGGGAGATTCAATATAATCATCTTCGTTTGTGATCATATATTTAAATTGATCTTTAACTCCATCATAATCTATATTCATTTTATTTAGGAGTTTAGTAGTTGGGTCATTTTCATTTCTAAGAATACACAATAACAAATGAGCGGTATTTATAGAAGCGCTTTGAAATAATTTAGCCTCTAAAAAAGTGGTTTTCAATGCTCGTTCTGCTTGTCGGGTCAGATGTAAGTTCTTTTTTTCGTTAGAAATTCCTATTACACCGGGAATGGCCGGATTTAAAATTTCCACTTTACGCCTTAACTGGCCCAAATCTATGTCCATGGCGTTCAATATATTGATGGCTTTGCCGTCCCCATCGCGAAGCAAACCAAGCATAAGATGTTCAGTTCCTATAAAATCATGTCCCAGTCTTAGTGCTTCTTCTTTACTGAAGGCAATGACGTCTTTAACTCTGGGTGAAAAATTATCGTCCATATTATTTTCCTTTCTCTATTAATTTATTTTTCATTAAAATGGTCAAAAATTATACCTTTTAATGAGTCGTTAGCTAATAGACAACATAACTTTCAATTATCAAAATGGAAGGTAACGAACTTATCAACGAAAACCGCCTAAAAATTTGTTAATAAAATTTGTTAAAACTAAGGCATTTACCCCTTAAAACATTGACGAAAATCGTAAATTGGCACGTTATATTTTTGAACTAAAATAAACTAATTAATATGGCTGAAGGAGAAAAGTTAATTCCTATCAACATTGAAGATGAAATGAAATCGGCATACATCGATTATTCGATGTCCGTCATTGTGTCACGTGCACTGCCTGATGTACGGGATGGATTGAAACCCGTGCACAGAAGGGTTTTATTTGGAATGCACGAACTAGGAATTAGAGCTACCGGCTCTCATAAAAAGTCGGCCCGTATCGTGGGGGAAGTTTTAGGAAAGTATCACCCGCACGGAGATACCTCTGTATATGATGCGATGGTTCGTATGGCTCAGGAATGGAGTTTACGCTATATGCTAGTGGACGGTCAGGGTAACTTTGGATCTGTTGATGGGGACAGTCCGGCTGCCATGCGATATACCGAAGCGAGGATGCGCAAAATTGCCGAAGACCTGTTGGCGGATATTGATAAAGAAACAGTCGATTTTCGCTTAAATTTTGATGATACCTTAGAAGAACCAACCGTATTGCCTACACGAGTGCCGAATCTTTTGATTAACGGAGCCAGTGGAATAGCCGTTGGGATGGCTACTAATATGCCACCCCACAACCTTTCAGAAGTTATTGACGGAACCATAGCTTATATTGAAAATAACGATATTGAAATAGACGAACTTATTACCTACATCAAAGCTCCCGATTTCCCAACAGGTGGAACTATCTATGGATATGATGGAGTGCGGGAAGCCTTTAAAACAGGTCGGGGTCGTGTGATGGTGAGGGCAAAATCTTCATTGGAAGAAATAAACGGCAAGGAAAGTATCATAGTGACCGAAATCCCCTATCAGGTGAATAAAGCCGATATGATCAAAAAAACGGCCGATCTAATTAATGATAGAAAGATAGAAGGTATATCAACTATTCGTGATGAATCTGATAGAAACGGAATGCGAATTGTGTATATCCTTAAAAGAGATGCTATTCCAAATATTGTCCTGAATACACTCTATAAGCATACTGCCCTTCAGTCCAGTTTCAGCGTTAACAATATCGCATTGGTTAAAGGACGTCCGGAGATGCTCAATCTCAAGGATATGATTTTTCATTTTGTGGAGCACCGCCATGAAGTAGTGGTGAGAAGAACCCAATATGAACTTCGAAAAGCAGAAGAAAGAGCTCATATATTAGAAGGGTTAATTATCGCTTCCGATAATATTGATGAAGTGATCGCCTTAATAAGATCTTCCAGTAATGCCGAAGAAGCCCGTTCAAAATTAATTGAACGTTTTAAGCTTTCCGAAATTCAAGCTAAGGCAATTGTAGAAATGCGATTGAGACAACTTACTGGACTGGAACAGGATAAACTTCGCGCAGAATACGATGACATCATAAAAACAATTGAAGATCTAAGGGACATCCTGAATAGCAAAGAGCGCAGGATGGCTGTTATCACAGATGAATTGCTGGAAATTAAAGAAAAGTATGGCGATGCCAGAAGATCTGTGATCGAGTATGCCGGTGGCGATTTGAGTATTGAAGATATGATCCCGGATGAGCAAGTGGTGATTACAATTTCACATGCAGGATATATTAAAAGGACATCCCTTACCGAATATAAAACACAAAACCGTGGTGGAGTGGGGCAAAAAGGTTCTACCACTAGGAGTGAAGACTTTTTGGAGTATTTGTTTACTGGAACAAACCATCAATATATGCTGTTTTTCACCCAAAAAGGAAAATGTTTCTGGATGAGGGTATATGAAATCCCTGAAGGAAGTAAAACTTCCAAAGGAAGAGCGATTCAAAACCTGATCAATATTGAACCGGAAGATAATGTGAAAGCATTTATATGTACCCAGGATTTGAAAGATGAGGAATATATCAATAATCATTATGTGATCATGGCCACCAAAAAAGGTCAGGTGAAAAAAACCTCTCTTGAACAATATTCAAGACCTCGTGTAAATGGTATTAACGCGATCACCATAAGGGAAGATGATGAATTATTAGAAGCTAAACTCACCACAGGAAACAGTCAGGTTATGTTGGCAATAAAAAGTGGAAAAGCCATCCGTTTTGAAGAAAGCAAAACAAGGCCTATGGGTCGAAATGCTTCAGGGGTAAGGGGAATTACCCTTGCAGATGACAAAGATGAGGTAATAGGAATGATAGCAGTAAATGATATGGATGCCGATATACTTGTAGTTTCTGAAAAAGGTTACGGAAAACGTTCCAAATTGGAAGATTACCGAATTACCAACAGGGGTGGAAAAGGAGTAAAAACCATCTCTGTCACTGAAAAAACCGGAAAATTGGTTGCTATTAAAAATGTAACAGACAAAGATGATTTAATGATCATCAATAAATCCGGACTTGCAATAAGAATGAGTATTGAAAATCTTAGGGTAATGGGACGCGCAACTCAGGGAGTTAAGCTTATTAACCTGAAAGGAGGAGATGCAATTGCAGCAGTGGCAAAAGTGATGCAAAACGAAGAAATTGTCGAGAATCCGGAAGAGGATGAAACCCCAAATTCCATTGATGAAATTTCAGATGGCACAACTATTGTAAATGATACAGAAGAATAAATAAACATAAAACCAAAACAGAATGAAAACCAAAATTTTAACAATAACATTATCATTTTTGACGCTTGTTGCAATAGCTCAAAAAAAGGAAATCCGCGATGCGGGAAAAGCAATTGATAAAGAGAATTATGCTGAAGCCAAAACTTTATTGACTCAGGCAGAACCAAATTTATCAGAGGCAAATTCAAATTATCAAGCCGATTTTTATCTTTATAAAGGACAGGCTTACCTTGGTTCAGGAGAAAACATTCCTGTTGCAGATTTAATGACTGCTGCTGAAGCCTTCAAAAAAGCACAAGAATTAGGAAGTGATGAAGCCGCTGATGGTATGGCGAATATCACCAACAGTCTTGTTCAGAGTGCTATTAAAGATCAAAATGCAGAGAAATATGATAAGGCATCAGAAAAGTTATATGCCGGTTATCAGTTGAACAGTAAAGACACCTTGTATCTATATTATGCAGCTTCAAATTCTGTTAATGCGGGAGACTATGATACAGCCCTTAAATATTATGAGGAATTAAAAGGTCTTGGATATACAGGAATTGAAACCCAATATATTGCGGTAAATAAAGAAACCGGGGAAGAAGAAGTAATGTCTAAAATTCAAAGAGACCTTATGGTGAAATCCGGGGACTACCTTAATCCGGAGGACCGAATAATTCCTTCAAAAGAAGGTGAAATAGCCAAAAACATCGTTTTGATCTACATGGAGCAGGGAAAAAACGATAAAGCTATCGCGGCAATTGATGCTGCAAAACTAGCCAATCCTGAGGATATTTCTTTATTACAAACTGAAGCCGATTTGTATTACCAATTAGGAGATCGAGAAAAGTATAGGACACTTATGGAAGCCATGGTAGAGAACGACCCAAATAATCCAACCATTTATTACAATCTGGGAGTAACCTCTTATGAGATAGGTAATATTGAAGCTGCTGTTAAATATTATAATAAAGCTCTAGAACTTAATCCTAAATTGACTGAAGCGCGTTTAAACATTGCAGCTGCAATTCTTTCCGGAGAAGCAGGAATAGTAGAACAAATGAATAGTCTGGGATTGAGTAAAGCTGATACTAAAAAATATGATGAGCTTGCCGCTCAACGAAAAGGACTTTATAAAGAGGCACTTCCATATTTAGAAAAAGTAATGGAAAACGATCCTGAAAATGTTGAAGCTATAAGAACCACAATGAATATTTACTACCAGTTAGGTGAGGCAGAAAAGGCTGCAGTCTTACAAGAAAAACTAGCTCAAAATCAAGATTAAATAATATTTATTTAAAATTTTATTATAAAAACAGGCTGCTATACGCAGCCTGTTTTTATTTAACAATTACAAGAATTAAAATATATAATTGCCAGGAATCCTGAATAAAAGTTAAATTATTTTCTTGATCACCCTTAACTGATGAGTATGCTTGTTCAATTCGGTATTAAAGATTCCGGAGTGATCAATCCTGTCAATTCTTACTTTACCATGCACGTGGATAATGTAATTGTCCTCCATCATTAATCCTACGTGGGTTATAATACCTTCGGGATTATCAAAAAAGGCTAAATCACCGGGCTCGCTTTCTTCAATAAAACTTAGGGCTTCTCCCTGGTTAGCTTGCTGTGCAGAATTTCTAAGCAAGGAATAACCGTTTAGCATATAAACCATTTGGGTAAACCCGCTGCAATCTATCCCAAAAGGGGTTTTTCCTCCCCAAATGGAAGGTGCATTCAAATACAGGAGCGCCATTGGTATGAGATTGGACTTTTCCTTTCTTCCTGAAATGACGGCTCCATCATGTGAATGCTTTAAACGATAGGCATAGTTTAAAACAGCGCCCAATGTTATTGCTGTTAAATTGCTATTTTCATCTATTAGGTATTCAATTAAATCTGCAGAATAAATAGGTTTTGAATCATTGAGTTCATAAAAAGCAGACTCCTCAATTTTGAGATACTGCCTGTTATCTACCCATCCTTCACATGAATCACATGCTATGCGTATTCTGCTCCATTTTCCCCGTTCTTCAAGAATTTTAAAATGTTCACCATATAAAAGTTGGGTAACCATTTCAGTGGCATCTTCCGGTTGTAAACGAACCGGTACAATGCTAAGATTGCTTATTCCGTAGTGCATCAAAAAAGATTGCCAAAATTAAATTAGTCTCTTTCAATAATTATTGCTGAAGCACCACCACCACCATTACAAATAGAAGCAGCGCCTATTTTAGCATTGTTTTGTTCCAATACGTTTAAAAGGGTAATTATAATTCTAACTCCAGAACATCCCAGTGGGTGTCCTAAAGAGACAGCGCCACCATTCACATTCACTTTTTTATCAGTTAGTCCCAATAATTTCATATTGGCTAAACCCACCACTGAAAATGCTTCGTTAAATTCAAAAAAGTCCACATCCTCTTTTGAAATACCAGCTTTTTTCAAAGCTTTAGGAATTGCTTTGGATGGAGAAGTTGTAAACCATTCCGGAGCTTGAGACGCATCGGCAAAACCCTTGATGCTTGCCAATACTTTCAATCCTAACTCATTGGCTTTTTCCCGGCTCATTAAGATAAGAGCACCGGCACCATCGTTTATTGTGGAAGAGTTGGCGGCTGTTACTGAGCCATCTTTAGAAAATACAGGTCGTAAAGAAGGGATTTTATCTATAAATACATTTTTAAACTCTTCATCCTCCTTAATTATTATAGCATCGCCTTTTCTTTGTGGGACTTCCACTGGAACTACTTCATTATCAAATTTTCCTTCTTTCCAGGCTTTTTCAGAACGTTTATAAGATTGAATAGCAAAGGCATCCTGATCTTCACGTGAGAAATTGTGTTCACTGGCACAAAGATCGGCACACACGCCCATTGCATTGTTGTCATAAGCATCTACCAATCCATCTTTCTGGAGCCCGTCAATCATTGTTGCAGGCCCAAATTTTTGCCCATCTCTGAGATATAAATAATGAGGTGCTAAGCTCATATTTTCCATTCCACCGGCTACAACAATTTCGGCATCACCCAGCATTATTGCCTGGGCGCCTTGCATAACCGATTTCATACCACTTGCACAAACTTTATTTATGGTAGTACAGGGAACTGTATCCGGAATTCCCGCACCAAGGGAAGCTTGTTTTGCAGGAGCCTGTCCAACTCCAGCCTGAATCACATTTCCCATTAAAACTTCATCTACCATTTCTGGTTTTAAATTTATTTTATTTAAAGCCCCAAGAATGGCAATAGAACCTAATTTTGTTGCTGGTACTTTCGATAAACCACCTAAAAAACTGCCTATCGGAGTCCTAGCGGCACTTACAATTACAACTTCTTTCATAATCTTTTGTTTTGATTTTATCTACTTGCGAATTTAGTGATTTTATAAAGAACAAACTAAGGTTCCAACCACCCGATGTTTTTTTATTACATTTGGAAAATATTAGGTAAGTAAATGAAGCATATTATTAACAATTTCTATAAAAACCAGGCATTATTCTACAAGATTTCTTTGTTTATACTAACTGCTGTGGTTATTGTTTATCTACTTCCAAAAAGCGGAAAGTTTAAATATGAAATTACAAAGGGTAAACCTTGGCAATATGAAAATTTATACGCCCCTTTTGATTTTGCAATTTTAAAATCCAATGATGAAATTGTTAAAGAAAAGGATCAAATCATCTCCAACCATGTTCCTTACTATAATTTTGATGAGGAAATTGTAAAAAAAGTAAAAACTGAAGCTCCAGAACAAATTAATAAGATATTTTCTGATAGTACTTTGAACCGGAAAAGAAAGGTACTTTTAGCTTTTGCAGAGGAAACTTTAAATTCCCTTTATCAATTTGGGATGCTTGAGGAAGGGAGAAGATCTGAACCCAACAGGTTGGTTTATTTGAAAAAGGGGAATGTGGCAATTGAGGTGGATTATGGTAAAATTTTCACTCAAGAAGAAATTCGCCCATTTTTAAACGCTAAAATAACTCAAAATAATCTTAAAACTTTAGAACCTGAACTGCTCGAACTCTTTTATAATATTATTGAACCTAATGTAACCTTTGATGATATCCTTACCCAAAAAGAACTCGATGATAAACTTAAATCCATTTCCTATACGCGTGGGAGCATAGAACGGGGGACTATAATTATTTCACGGGGCGAAATTGTTGAGGGTAAAAAACTGGATATATTAAATTCCCTTAAAACCGAATTTGAGTCTCAGGTTTGGGGGGCCTCAAGTTATAATTGGCTCCTTTTTGGCTATAGTTTGCTGGTAGGACTTGCCCTATTGATGCTGCTCCTTTTTATCAGAAAATACAGAAGGGATATCTACGCAAATAATGTTAAAGTCACATTTATATTTTTCAACATTTTATTGATGATATTTCTTACCACTTTGGTGGTAAAATTTGAACCGAAGTACGTTTACATCGTTCCCTTGTGTATTTTACCGCTAACCTTAAAAGCGTTCTTTGATTCGCGTCTAGGGCTTTTTACTCATGTAATCACGGTTTTGATACTGGGTTTTGTTGTACCAAACAGTTACGAGTATATGTTCCTCCAAATAACTGCTGGGATCGTCACAATTTTAACCGTTTCCGAATTATACAAAAGGGCCAGTTTGTTTATTTCGGTAGGCCAAATTACCTTTGTTTATATTTTGGTATATTTTGCTTTTACGGTAATTCAAGAAGGGAATATTCAGGATTTAGATATGGATATGTTCCTGTCATTTATCCTTGGAGGTTTAGCCACACTTTTTGTGCAACCGATCATTTATATTTATGAAAAACTTTTCGGCTTGGTTTCAGATATGTCACTATTGGAACTTTCAGATACCAATTCAAAATTGTTGAAAGAACTTTCCGAAAAAGCTCCAGGTACCTTTCACCATTCTTTAAATGTTGCCAATCTGGCAGAAGCCTCTGCAAATGATATTGGAGCAAATGCTATGCTGGTTAGGGTAGGAGCACTCTACCACGATATTGGTAAAATGGAGAATCCTACTTACTTTTCAGAAAATCAATCAAGCTCGGTAAATTCTCATGACGAACTTTCTCCAAAAGAAAGTTCAGAAATTATTATCGGGCATGTAATAAAAGGGATTGAAATTGCCAGGAAAAATAACCTTCCCGATAGAGTAATTGATTTTATAAGAACTCACCACGGCACCACTACCGTTTATTTTTTTTATATGAAAGAAAAGGAAATTGACGAAAGTGCATCTTCAGCAGATTTTAGATATCCGGGGCCAATTCCTTTCAGCAGGGAAACCGCAATTTTAATGATGTGTGATAGTGTTGAGGCCGCCAGTAAAAGTTTGAAAGAACCCACCTCCGCAAAAATTGATGTTTTTATCGAAAAAATTATAAATAAACAAATGGATGAAGGGCAATTTTTAAATGCAGATATTACCTTGAAGGAAATTCAACTCATCAAAAAGGTACTGAAACAAAAGCTGAAGAATATCTTTCATTTAAGGGTAGAATATCCGGAATAATTTTAATGAACTTTTAAAATTTTAACTTCCTCATTGTTTAGCATGAAGCTGTCCCCGGCTTTTTTACCTTTCAGTTGTTCAAAAATGGGTGCCTCGGTCGATATTGCATAAATCATACCTCCATCATCCATTTTTATTTCCCCTAAAGCAGCTGCAATAAAGTAGGTTTGTTTATTCGTTTCCACCACGCTGCCAAATTTTATTTGCTCGGTATAATGTTTTAAATCTACATTACTCAGAGATGCTTTTATCTTTTGGGCGTTATCCAAATATTGCGCATATTTCTCAAAAGCTACCAATAATTCTCCTTTGCTGCCTTCTTCATCGTAATCTGTATGCACGTCGTTTGCTTCCATGGATTCTTTCACCCCCTTCATACTTTCTCTATATTTTTCAATCTGCCCATTTATTTTATTGAGGCATTTATTGAAAAGCTCTTTTCTATTTTGTATCATTATCTCAATTTTAATTAAATGTAATTATCCCTTTGCACTTGAAATAATTTTTTGCAAAATTTTAATAATATAGACAGCTATATTTCACAAACAGGAGCGCATAAACAAACACAATATATCCTTTAGGCACATTATGAGTATTACCACATCAATTCTGCCTGGGCTTTTAGTGTATTGCTTCAAGTTCTAACAATTGAATATTTTCAAGCATTCGCTCCTTCACAATATTCATCATCCGCTTGTTTAAGGCCGAAGAATTTTCGATGTAAATTCTATATTCATCAATAGTAAACTGGCCTATCATAATCCCTTTTAAACTATTTCTGAACTTTATATCTCTTTGAATCGCATTCTCTATATAAGCGATTTTCTTTTCAATAGGGAATCCATAAAAGACGTTTTTATGTTTTTGAATGTAGTTTATAAAAACCTCCACGAATAAATAGTTTTGGAGCTTTGCAATTGGGCGTAGTGTTTTGTTTTGAAACTTCTCATCACTGCACATGTTTTCTGAAACTCTTGCCGAAGGAATTTCAGGTCTTAACCGGAGCAAGTTTAAATCACGTTGGTTCATAATTAAAGAGTTTCTTAAATTTAATAAAATATTCAAACGATAATTCATCAATCATATTCAACTTTTAAACTAGTTATAAACAAAATTTTAATCAGTTAAAATCCTCTTAATCGTTCCCCATTTTGTTGGCTTCTCTTTATCTTTAGAAAAAACAATATTTAATAATATGATTATTTCAATAAATCCATATACCGGAGAAGAAATTGCAAGTGTAAAAGAATTTACAATAAAAGAGATAGATGATGCTCTGGATGCTGCCAATGACCGTTATAAAAGTTGGAAAGAAACCGATTTTAATTATCGGTCTGAACTGATGCTACATGCTGCTATTGAACTTAGAAATAATAAAATAGAATACGCCAAAACCATTACCAGTGAAATGGGAAAACCCATCTCACAATCTATTGCGGAAATTGAAAAATGTGCCTGGGTATGTGAATATTATGCTGAAAATGCCGAAAAACAATTGGCCCGGGAAATTATTAAAACCGATGCTCACAAAAGTTATATATCATTCGAACCAATTGGTGTGGTCCTGGCAGTAATGCCCTGGAATTACCCGTTTTGGCAGGTTATGAGGTTTGCTGCACCCGCATTAATGGCGGGGAATATATGTGTTTTAAAACACGCCAGTAATGTGATGCAATCTGCCACTAATATTCAGAAAGTGTTTGAAAGAGCAGGTTTTCCCCAAGGTTGTTTTCAAAATCTTCCAATTGGAAGTGATAAGGTGGAGGCGGTAATCCGTGATAAACGCATTAAAGCGGTAACGCTTACGGGAAGTAAACCTGCAGGAAGTGCTGTTGCTTCTGTAGCGGGGGAAGAAATTAAAAAATCGGTTCTGGAATTGGGCGGCAGCAATGCATTGGTTGTTTTTAAAGATGCAAACATTAAGAAAACGGTTAAAACCTGCGTGCAGGCGAGATTTCAAAATACCGGACAAAGTTGCATCGCTGGGAAAAGGCTGCTTTTACATGAAGCCATTGCAAAAGAATTTTTAGAGTTATTCACCGTGCAGGTAAAAGAACTCAAAAGTGGGGATCCAATGGACGAAAATACCTTTATTGGGGTTTTAGCACGGGAAGATTTAGCTAAAGATCTATCAGAACAAGTTGAAAGATCGGTTAAAGCCGGAGCCTGTATTTTAGTGGGTGGAAAACGAAACGGTACCTATTTTGAACCTACCATAATTGCCGATGTTTCTCCGGAAATGCCTGTTTTTAAGGAAGAAACCTTTGGTCCGGTTATTTCCGTCAGTATTTTTAAAAGTGAAAAGGAAGCTGTTGAATTGGTGAATTCTTCTGCTTTTGGTCTGGGAGTTTCTATTTTTACAGAAAATTTAAAATATGCGGAAGAGTTGGTGCCATCGTTTGAAGACGGAGCCGTATTTGTAAATGAATTAGTAAAGAGCGACCCAAGATTGCCTTTTGGCGGTACAAAAACTTCGGGTTACGGAAGGGAACTTTCTCTTCATGGGATCCGGGAGTTTGTAAATAAGAAAACCGTGTATTTTAATAAATATTAAAATTTTAGACCTGTTTGTTTTTACAGAAAGTAAAAAGGTCAAGGTTCACCATCAGAATTTATTTCAATAGGTTTAATTAATAACCTATTAACCAATATAATTGGGTTATTTTAAAATCTAATTTTAAAAACATAAACCGGATTTAAAACACCGGAAACATTAAATTGATATGAGAAAACAAAATATAGCAGTTACAGTAGATGCAGTAATATTTTATAGAAAAGTAGATATTCTAAAGGTATTGCTGATCAAAAGAAAAAATGAGCCTTTTCGTGATCAATGGGCACTGCCCGGGGGATTTTTGGAAGAAAATGAAACCTTAGCGGAAGGAGCTAAAAGGGAATTAGAGGAAGAAACCGGGCTTAAACTCGAAAAATTACAGCAAATTGGCGCTTTTGGAACTCCTGGAAGAGATCCCCGAGGAAGAACAATCTCGATAGCATTTCTCGCTCTAATTGATATTGAGGCAAAGGTTAAAGCAAGTGATGATGCGGTGGATTCCAATTGGTTTAGCTTTAATGATTTGCCGGATTTGGCTTTTGATCATCAGAAGATTATTTCTGAGGCAAATTCCTTATTATAGATTATTAGACTTTCTAATCGATATTTTAAGAATTCTGATGTACTTAAAGTTTATTAAAATTTTAAAAAAAATGAGATTTCATGCAAGAAAAAGGGTGAAACTTGAGGATTTAAACCCCAACAAAGCTTTCTCTGGAGGATGAATTTTAGAGTGGATTGAATGGGAATGTGCTTTATACTCTATCATCCAATTGGAAAAATAAAGGAAGTTACCAAGTGAATGGTAGGCCTAGTCAACAGCCATTCCCTTTTCTTCGCGCTTCTTTTTTGCTTGTTCAATTTGTTCGTTCGCTCTTTTTACTTGATTTTCCGAGGGATATTCTGCTTTTTGTTCGGCTGCTTTATCAGTTTCCAGAATCAGTCTTATATAAAACGGAAAATGATCAGAATCTATACTTTCTCCTGTTTTAATTTCATCAACACGAAATTCTTCAGAAACAAAAAAATGGTCCAAAGGCCATTTAAAAATAAAGCTTGATACATCAAAGGAGGTATAAAAACCCCGGCCAATCCGTACATCTAGTAATCTGCTAACATTTTTAAATAATGTTGTAGTACCGGACCAGGCAACATCATTAAAATCACCTGCCACAATTACCGGTAATTCCCGATCCATTGACATTACAGCCAAATGCATCATCTCCGCATCTCTGTCTGTTGAAGAAGGATTTTCTTGCGGCATGGGTGGAGTAGGGTGGATAGCGTGGAAACTCACATTTTTACCATTATTTAGTTCCAATATTGTGTGAATAGAGGGAATACTGTCATCTACTAAATAAAGCACCTGTGGTTCCTTCATTTTGAATTTAGAATAAAGCAGCATTCCATAAGTATTCTCAAGCGGAACTTCAACTTTGTATGGATAATTAGAAATTGCCTCTGATATATCATTCATCCAGCGTATATTGGTTTCCATTAGCAATAAAATATCCGGATCATTATTTGCAATCTCCTGAATCAATAAATTTGAATTCGTATTGTCCTGATATACGTTTGCAGAATAAATTATAATGGTGTTATCCTTATGTGCCTCAGATGAAGAATTTCCCACATCAAAATTGGAATGGGGTAGATAAGGAAAAATTTTAATTAGCTGAAATATAAAACATGCTATTAATACCGAAACGAAAACGTAGTCCTGAACCCGTTTCACATTAAATTTAATGAAGTAAACTACAAGCGCTACAAAGGTCAAAATAGTTAGCTGGATATGTGGAAAATCAAACATCCTGATCCACCAGTAATCTGCTGCTGCTATTGGAATAAGTGTTAAAAACACTGCTACTAAACCAAAACCTTGTAAAAATGGCTTTAAACTCATAAGTTAGCTGGTTATAAAAGTTCCAAATATAAAAAAAGTAACTTTCGCTTTCTTTCTATGGTTTAAATTTTGCAGAAAAATTTTGAATGTCGTCCCCTGAAGGTGATTCAAAAAGCTGAAGGCCAAAATAAGGCACCGCTGCTATTAAATGATCAAAAATATCGGCTGCGATATATTCAAAATTTTCCCAGCGTTTGTCCCTACTAAAGCACAGGATTTCAACAGGTATTCCCTGTGGGGTTGGAGCTAGATGGCGTACCATCAAATACAATTCCTTATTTATTGCAGAGTGATCGTGTAGATAGGCATCAGCATATTTTCTAAAGATCCCTAAATTAGTTTGGTTTCTGCCATTAATTGGTATTTCCTTATTGATATTATTGCTAGTGTTAAACTTGTCGATTTCCTTTTGCCTGTGATTTAAATAAGGGGCGATGAGGGAGATTTTTTTCAGTCTTTCCAGATCTTCAGAAGTAACAAATTTCACAGAATTCTGTTTGATATAAACAGCTCTTTTAATTCGTCTACCTGAGGATTCCTGCATCCCACGCCAGTTTTGGAAGGAATCTGAGATTAAACTGTAGGTGGGGATTGTTGTAAAAGTATTATCGAAGTTTTGAACTCTCACTGTTGCAAGATTTATTTCAGTCACATTTCCATCGGCCCCGTATTTACTGAAGGTGATCCAGTCTCCAATTCGTACGATATCATTCACTGAAACCTGAATGGAGGCCACAAAGCCCATGATAGTATCTTTAAAAACAAGGAGTAAAATAGCTGATGCGGCTCCCAGTGAAATGGCAAAATTGATCACAGATTTTCCTGTAATTTCAGAAAAGATGAACATAATGCCAACAACCCAAATAAAGATCATCAGGACTTGAATATAACTATCTATTGGTTTATCTCTGAATTCATCTTTGGTTCTCAGGTAATTTTTTGAGGTGCGCAACAAACTTCGAAAAATCCATACAATAAGAATAATAACATAAATATTCAGGACAAAAAGAACAACTTTAAGACTGTATTCATGGTCCACCAGGATATAGGGAACTGTATAATATATCAATGCAATAGGGGCTACTTGCCCTATATATCTGGGAAAGTTACTTTTTACTAAAAAATCATCGAACGTAGTTTTTGTTTTTGTGGTGAAGGCTTTAAAAGTTTCAACTACAAATCTCTTTACCAAGTAATTGATGAAAAAAACCAAAAGTACCAATATACTTATATTGATCGCTAAATTGAGATAACTGGCCATAACTACATCCATTCCCAGACTAATAAAATAATCTTCAAGAAAACAGGTTATATCTTTTAAATCCATCAGCTCTTTCATACTTTCAGGTATTTATTTTCAACATAAAAAGGACCGAAAGGCAACACCGAACAGGCAATTGCAATGAATAAGGTTTTAATGGACCAGCCTAGTGGTTTGGAAATCAAAACTGCTCCTGTGATATAGGCTATAAATAAAATCCCATGAGCCATTCCCACAATTTGGACCATTTGAGGCAAACCAAAAATATACTTTAACGGCATAGCCAAAAATAACAAGGTTAAGAATGATATTCCTTCTAAAATACTTATCCATCTAAAAATTTTGATTTGATTATCAAAGCTCATAAAAATTTTATTTTGTGCAAATATAAATGTTATATGGAGAATTTTTGCAGGAAAACGAGATTTAAAAGCAAAAGCCGGTTTATATTGAAATGTTAAAATTTATCTATAAATAACCTAAACTTATTTATATTTATAGAGCCAGTTTTGGCGTTTTTCCTAATTTGCACCAAATAAGAAAAAACATTCATGAAATCAAAAATAGTTGTTACCGGAGGCCTTGGTTTTATTGGCTCCCATACAGTTGTAGCTTTACAGAAACAGGGCTTTGATGTGGTTATAATAGATAATTTATCAAATTCCTCTCTGGATGTACTAGCCGGGATTATGAAAATAACACAAATCTCACCTGAATTCGAAAATATTGATTTACGGGATAAGGAAGCTGTTGTGAATTTTTTTGAAAAATATCCAAAAATAATCGGGGTCATTCATTTTGCGGCTTCCAAAGCGGTGGGTGAAAGTGTTGAAAATCCGCTGTTGTATTACGAAAACAACCTTGCTGGTCTAATTTATATTTTAAAGGAACTCAGTCATAAAAATGAAGCAAATTTTATTTTCAGCTCTTCCTGTACGGTCTATGGTCAGGCTGATACCTTGCCAATAAGCGAGAATGCACCTGTTAAAAAAGCTGAATCTCCATATGGAAATACCAAACAAATAGGAGAGGAAATCATCCAGGATACCTGTAAGGTATATCCCCATTTAAGTGCTATTTCCCTGCGTTATTTCAATCCAATTGGGGCTCATCCAAGCGGTGAAATTGGCGAATTACCAATTGGTACCCCACAAAATTTAATTCCCTTTATTACACAAACTGCTATAGGAAAAAGAGAAATGCTTTCCGTTTTTGGCAATGATTATCCAACAATTGATGGTACTGCCGTTCGTGACTATATTCATGTTATGGATCTCGCCAAGGCACATGTGAGTGCTCTAAAAAGCCTGTTGGAGAATAAATTGGAGAAAAATTACGACACGTTTAATTTAGGCACAGGAAAAGGCAATTCTGTACTGGAAGTGATTGATTCATTTGAACGAGTTTCAGGAAAAAAACTTTCCTATAAAATAGTGGATAGGCGTGAAGGCGATATTACAGCCGCCTATGCCGATACCAATAAAGCGAATTCTGTACTTAACTGGAAAGCAGAACACAGCCTTAACGAAGCTTTAAAAAGCGCATGGGAATGGGAAAAAAAAGTAGCACAAGTTGAAAAAGAAAAATAGATAATTCTAATTTTGAAAAAATAAAAACCGGCCTGAGAAATAATTTTCAGGCCGGTTTATTTTATATACTAACTTTAATAGTAAGATCTTAATTAAAAGGATTCTTAATTCAGTGAACATTTTAGGCTTCTAGAGATTGACTGCTCAGATAATTATTTTAATTTGAATTGGGTTTCCAAATTAGAAACAGGCAAATGCTTGTTGCAAAAAAAGTATCTTTGCCTTTTAAAAAAATATAGGCAATGAGTTTTACGGAATTAGGTGTTTCCAAAGAGATCACCAAAGGATTAAATGAATTGGGAATTTTCACCCCTACTAAAATTCAGGCGGCGGCAATTCCGGTTCTGTCGCGGGAAAATATCGACTTTATAGGACAGGCTCAAACCGGAACAGGAAAAACAGCGGCCTTTGGATTGCCTATTTTGTCTAAAATAGATTCAAAAAAAGAGTATATTCAAGCACTTATTTTGGCGCCAACTCGCGAACTGGGACAGCAAATAGCAAAACAGCTTTTCAAATTCACAAAATATACAGAACCGGTTTATACAGAGGCAGTATATGGCGGGGAAAAAATTGATATCCAAATGACCCGTTTAAAAAGACCTACCCATATTGTTGTGGCAACTCCGGGAAGACTTATTGATTTGCTGAATAAAAAGGCATTGGATATTTCAAAAATTACGACCCTTGTGCTTGATGAAGCAGATGAAATGCTGAGTATGGGTTTTAAAGATGAATTAAACATAATTTTAAAACACACCAAAGGCAATAGAAAAATCTGGCTGTTTTCTGCCACGATGCCATCAGATTTAAATGAAATCATTACCAATTATATCTCCAAGGATGCGCTTCGCGTTAGTATAGATAAAGATGAAGCAGTAAATACAGGGATTGAGCATCAATTTGTCACAGGGGATGATAACAACAAACTGGACACCCTTGCACTTTTTCTGAAATCCCAGGGAAAAAACAGGGGGATTATTTTTACCAGGACAAAATCTGCTGCGAAACTTTTGGCAAAACAATTGGCAGCAAAAAATTACGAAGTTGGGCTTTTGGAAGGCGATATGCATCAAAAGGACCGGGACAAGGTCATGCGTGCCTTTAAAAACAAAACTTTACGTCTTTTGGTCGCCACAGATGTTGCTGCCAGGGGAATAGATGTGGACAATCTGGCCTTTGTAGTGCATTATCAGTTACCAGACCAGATAGAATATTATACTCACCGCAGCGGTCGTACGGCTCGTGCAGGTAAAACCGGGATCTCATTGGTTTTGGTGAATCAAAAAGAACTCAAACGTATCTGGGAACTGGAAAAGGAGCTTAAGATAAAATTTCTAAAGATTAAATAATTCTCTGAAACTCAAAAATAAGCAGGTCTGAATAATTTCTTGAATAGGAAATATTCAGGCCTGTCTTATATGACATTTTGAATTAATCGGATGATGGTCGGCGAAATGTTAGGTTTTTTATGAAGTTAAACCATCTCAAAGATTACCAGAGCATAAAGATAAAACCGGACAAATCTGAACAATCCAAACATTAAATAACTCATAAACGGAAACCGGATCACTCCGGCCGCAATGCTAGTTAAAGAATAAGGAATGGGAAGCAGTGCTCCTACAATAATTAAAAAACCACCCCATTTTCGGGTGTTTTTAATATATTTCCCTAGGTTCGCATCAATTTGTTTTTGAACTGACGGGATTTTGGTTATTCCAACCCCAATAAAATATGAAACGATCCCCCCTAAATAGGAGGCTAAAGCCAAAAGGGATAAGTAAAAAATCGGGAATGCCGATTTTCCGGCCCAGGCAATAAAAATTTCCGGAGGAACCAGGCCTAAAAGTGATTCTGAAACAAAAAACATCGACAGAATTCCGGTGGGGGAATAGGTTTCAGTAAAGGTGACCAATGCCTTGTTTAGATCTAATACGTAAAAATCTATGGCTAAAATTGCACCCACAACAATTAGGATGGGAATGACCGCTTTTACTACACTTCTGCCCACAAATTTGTAGAACCCCGTATAACCATAATACTGGTGCAGCAAACGTAATCGCGACTTCTTTTTAGATTTCGCATCCTTTTTCATTCACCTTTATTTAAAATAGATCCTCAATTTTACCGAGTTAAAATAAGAGTCCTATTGTATAAAACAGGACCTGGAAAATTAATTAATTTTCCTCAGCATATTTCTGTAGATCAATACTGTATTCCCTTAAATCCATTTGATTGTTCTTTATAGTAGTATCAAACATAATAGACAAAAGGTAATCAAGGCTTTCCTGAGGATCGAATTCTGAGGACGCAGAAACTTCTTCATTTTCGTCTAAAGGTTCATCTTCAGGGATTGGAATATTGAAGGCTTGGTAATTTTCAATATGTTCGTATGTCAGGCGAATTACTTTTGCCAGTAATGGATTTTCATCTTCAACAGCATATGGCCGAAGTTCTTTTAAATCTTCTACTATAGTGTTTATGATTATTCCATTACGCATTAAATTGCGCTGAATTTTATCTAGTAATTTATGACCTTTTGGATTCTTCAAATGTTCCTGTTTTTATGATAATTTCACCTAATTTATAGACTTCGCCACGCTTGTTTCGCGCTTATTTTGAATCTTCAAAGTTACTGCTTTCAAATTTTTTCAAAACAATTTTAGTTAATATTTATAAAAGATTTTGAATTGTTTTTAATACGTTCATTTTTAGTTAATTCTTGTTTTGTTCGTATCAATTAACAATATATTAGTTTGAAAAATTTTTTT
>ERZ1284729.11-NODE-11-length-34412-cov-14.517362_pt1 | contig 34412 bp, 28 predicted proteins | sample MGYA00454602_ERZ1284729 | MGnify/ENA primary metagenome ERZ1284729 (study PRJEB36292, sample SAMEA5787381) | metagenome | biome: Arctic soil; feature: perennial spring outflow channel; material: sediment | place: Canada | collected 2017-07-08 | depth 0.05 m ... | reverse complement strand
GAGCTACCCCTGCAACAAAAAGAATAGCAGCAACGGCTATCAGTTTTTCATTCAATTGGGGAAATACCTGCACGATACTTTCAGCAAATCCTACAGTATACATGGAAACCGACAGGGCCTGGGCCAGGTAGAGAGAAATGCCAACAGCTCCTCCGCTCTCAATTCCAAGGGAACGGCTTATCATATAATAAGCTCCTCCTATCTTCACCTGTTGATCTGTGGCAATGGCCGCAAGGGAAAGTGAGGTGAGGAAAGTGATTGAGGTAGCCAGGGTGACAATAATAAGACTACCTACTAATCCAACATTACCCACCACCCAGCCAAACCGGAGGTACATGATCACCCCGAGTATGGTGAGAATGGAGGGAGTAAAAACACCTGCAAAAGTGCTTAGCCCAGTTGCTTTTACAGGACTTACCTTCTTTTTATTTTTATTTTCCAAGCTAAAGTGAAATAAGTAAATTAAATATAAGAAAAGGAATTGCAGAGTCAGCTGCAAAAAGTGAAATAAATGTATTTTTTTTAGAAATCCTCTAAGGGTTTCTCAGGTTAGAAAAGGAAAATTAGGTTTTGGATAAAATATATTCATTTCCAAACCACGGTTTATATGAAAATTTTAAATTCTGTTGGTGGATATAATCTTGCCACTTCTTCACCTGTACCCCAATTTATCCCACAACATATTACTTTTTTAACCTGCTTCCCAGGTATGTTTACCAAGAGTAAAAATACTTATTTTAAAAAATTAAGCCTGAATTACACTTGGGATACAATGTTGGTACATCGTGCTTTTTTACCAGTTCGGTCAATGCATTAAATTCTGTTTTTGAAATAGGACGTCGTAGATTGTTCAACGAGAAATCATAATTACTGCTGTTTCAAAAAAGATATCAAAAGAAAAAGGCTGCAGAATTTCCGCAGCCTTAGCCTGTTTATAAATGAAATTTTTTCTTAGTTATCGTCGTCATCATCATCGTCATCTCCATTGTGATCTTCAGCTTCAAGGAAAGTTCCGTCAGAATCAAATTTTAATTCTACTCCGTTATTTAGGGTAACCTCAAAAGTATTGTCATCCTCCCTTTCTGCCTCAATGATGGTGTTGTTTGGGTAATTTGTTGCTATATAATCCCGAATCACCTGTGGCAATTCCGAAACTTCTATGTCATCATCATCTTTGTCGTCATTGTCATCATCATCTGCGCGGCCCAGAAAATTTCCGTCGGCGTCAAAAATAAGTTCCACATCATTAGATAATTCAATCTCAAAGTTGCCGTTATTTTCCCTTTCGGCCTCTTCAATAGTTGCACCCGGGAAATAAGTGGTAATAAAATTCCTAATATTTACAGGAAGATCCCCTGGCGCGATATTTTCATCTCCGAAGTCGTCATCACCGTCGTCGTCAATTCCTAAAAAATTCCCCTGTTGATCAAAGATCAGTTCGGTTCCATTATTCAGCTCAACCTCATAATTGTTATTGTCCTCAATTTCTGCTTCTTTAATGGTATTGTTCGGGTAGTTTGTGCTAACATAGGTGAGGATCGCCTGCGGTAAAGCAGCCGTGTTAATATAATTATCAGAACGCTGTGCTGTAAGATTTAGATCTACCTCTGTCCCCATATCTCCGGCGTCATCGTCGCTGGAACAAGAGCTGAAGGTTAACGTGGCAGCAAATGCCAGGCTAAGAAGCTTTAGTTTTTTCATAATGCAAATTGTTTTAGAAATGTTTGTTTCTGATAAACGTGGAGTTTATTATTAAATTACAAAAAATCAGGATTTAGCAGAACTTTAACGGTGACAACCAGGGCAGTGGTTAGAGGACGGACTAGTCCGGTTTATGAGAGCGATCACGGTTTTTGTATTCAATTTTTTTGTTCTTTAACCAATTCCTGAATTGATAAAACATTCACCTTGACATCCATGGGTTAAGCATTTGCCATTAAATTCCTGCGCTAAAATAAACGGCTTTCACCGGTTCTCCCAAATTTGGATTAGGATGGATTCCCATCATTTTAATTTGCAGCAGGCACAAGGTCTTGGGGACCTCATCAAAAAGACAAATTGCTGAAAATTTAAACAAAAGCCCTGAATTTTGTTGCAGGGCTTTTGTAATTATTTAGGTTATTACAGATATTCTCTTGGTCTTTAAAAACTCCGGGCCTTTCTGCTTTAATTGGCGAGGATCAATTTTTCATAAGATCTGCCGTCACTGGTGATCAATTTACAAATATAAGTGCTGCCGGGAAGGCCTTTTCGGTCAAACTGCACTTCATAGTTTTGGTTTGCCTTTACAGCTCCGGAAAAAGGAGCTGCCACTGCCCTGCCTAAAAAATCGTAAATCCGCAGAATTACAACCGCATCCTCCTTGAAGCTAAAATTTATTTGGGTACTTTCCTTAAACGGATTTGGTGCGACCTTCAGGGAAGTCAATATTTCGACTTCCAGGCCCCGGTTTTCATCCAGTAAACCTTCAGATTTCACCTTTTTGCCAAGCTCAGCAATTAATTCCGGCATTTCGCCTACATAAAATGGCCTCATCATATCGTAATCCTCATGAGATAGAATATGGCAGTGCCATACATAAAGACCTTCTTTATCAAATAAAGCTTTAACCCGCGCTACCTCCCCGGGCAGTATTACAAAGGTATCTTTCAACCCTGCATCCACAGCCGATGGCTTACGAGGCTGCCCAAGTAATTGAATTGATCCGGGATTGCCGGGTATAAATTTTTTGACGTTGAACTTTTGAGTATTGATCACCTGAAAATGGACCAGATGCAGGTGAACAGGGTGAGCATCGGGAGTGGTATTATATATTTCCCATTCCTCTATGGCGTTCATCCCGGGATTTTCGGTGATCTCTTCCATAAATTCCAAAGGACCATCGGCTACTGTTCCCAGCATTGGTTTTACCCGTCCGTATTCATCCTCTCCTTCAGAAAGGATCAACTGCCGCGTCTTACTGCTATTCCCCAATGCCGCAAGTGGTGAAGGTCGCAGGTTTGTGGGCAGCACGCTTGTGTCCGGCTCAGAAAGAGTTGTTGCAACCTTGAAAGCCATGATCTGACCCGTTGTTCTGGGATTGGGGGTTTCTCCGTATGGGTGAGGTGAACGTGCATTATTTCTAAGGATCAGGTTTTGCCCGGGCACAGCTGAAAAATCTACAATTACATCTATCCTTTCTCCGGGACCAATTGGTATCCTGTTGGTCAAAACCGGGGAATTGAGCAATCCTCCATCCGATCCTATCTGGTAAAAATCAACCCCGGGTAAAAAGAGCTCATAGAACCGGGAATCAGATCCATTCAAAAGTCTCAGGCGGTACTTCCTTGGTTCTACATCCAAAAAAGGCCAGGCTGCTCCATTTACCAAAATAAAATCCCCAAACATCTCCGGAAGAATCCCTCCTCCCTGCTCGGCAGGATAAGGATTGGAAGGATAATAAAGTGAACCATCTGAATAGAAAGAACGGTCTTGTATAGCCAGTGGAACCTCATATTCTCCGGAAGGCAGGTTGAGGCTGTTTTCCCATTCGTCACGCAAAAGATAAAAGCCCGCCAGTCCTGCATATACGTTTAGCCGGGTGATTCCCATGGTATGATCGTGATACCACAAAGTTGCTGCTTCCTGATCATTTTCATAATAATAATCCTGTTTTTCAAAAGTTACCCCCGTTTGATTAAACCCCGGTGTGAACCAGGCCATAGGGTTTCCGTCACTTGCTGCTTCGGTATGGCCACCGTGCAAATGGGTTACCGTTGGAATACCGAAGTTTAGATTATAGTCTATAAGTGACTCATCTACCGGAAAAAGGTGTTCCAGTGGAAAATCATCCGAATCTACCAAATCATTATTCCATGTCACGGTCACCTCCTGATCTCTATATGCTTCAATTGTGGGCCCGGGATATGAACCATTGTAACCCCAAACAGTTGTCATAAGCTGTGCTCCGGAAGGATCAAAAAGACCAAGATGTTGTTCAAACTGCGTAATACTTACAACATAATGTCCGGGACTCGTGGGTTGTAAAACCGCGGGTCTGGGTAATGGGTTTATGAACTTGGTTTGAGATAGGGGATCGAGAAGGGTCGTGATTTGCGCCGACAAAGACTGGAAGGCAATAAAAAAGGAAAAAAACATAAATAACTTGCCACATAATTGTAGTGATCTTTTCATAATAAAAAAATTTAGGATTAGAGTTCAACTTTCGTGGGGATTCTTTTAAAGCTACAAAAATCATTAATCTTAAAAACCCGGTTTTCTCAAGTTTCCAAATATGGGGGATTTCCCCCATAATTTCGATCGCAGAAAGAAAATGAGAAAGCACAGCGTATTTCTTAATCTAATTTCAAATTCACTAAAATATTCCAGATCCGGAATTACTCCAAAAATTACTGTTACACCTAAAAAAAGTTGAAAATTTTAGGAGTTCTTTTTGGATAATGGACTTGACTTTGAAATGAAAAAGACTGACGGAAAAATTTTTGGATTACCACAAAGTTTTCATGATACAGCGACAGTTAATGTCTGGGCTTATAGCTCATTAATAATGTTTGAATAGCTTAGGGAGCAGTATAAGTTTAACAGCTAAATTCTAAATTAGCGTACCGCGGGAATTTGAATTAAGCCTAAATATTAAGGAAAAAGAAAAAATATTTGTGAATTCGTGGCAATCTTCTGAAAAAATCCAAATTCCTGGTGCCAAATTTCTGCTATGCAATTTGAAGATTATAAGACCTGAATTTGTAGAAAGCTAAGCTGAACTGCCGGATCAAGACGGATTTTTAAAAAAGACCTTAAAAGTGGTACCTTCCCCCTCTTTACTCTCGAGTTTTATCCTGCCTTCATTATCCTCGATCATTTTTTTCACTACATAGAGACCCATCCCGGTTCCAGGTATTTCCTTGGATAATCTTGAATATTTTTTAAATATATGCCTTTGATGTTCAAAGGGTATACCCAATCCATTATCCTGAACACAAAGGATCACAAAGCCTTTCACTGCCTCTGTGGATATTTTTATCTCTGAAGGTTTTTTGGGATCGCTGAATTTAACTGCATTTTTAATTAGGTTGTAGAATACGCTTCTCAAGCTGGTCCTGGGAAAGAAAATTTCCGATACCTTCAAATCTGTACTAACCCTTATATTCTTCTCTCTGATCTCCATCTTAAGGGCGGTGAGTATATCTTCGCAAATCTCTTCAATGTTAAGTGCCCCCTCTTCAAAAGATCGCTCCTTCTCTTCTACCTTACCTGAAGTAAAATCTTCCACCAGGCCATCCAGGCTTTTTGAGGATTCTTTAAGGGTCTTGATCCATTTCTCAAACTGTATGGAATTGTTTTTTTGATGCGCCATTAATAAGCCGTCCGCGATTAAAGTGATGGTCGCGATGGGTTGCCTTATGTCGTGTGCCAACGCGTACTTAAAATTCTCGTATTGAGAATTCAGTTTTTCCAGTTCCCTCATAGCCTTTAATCGCTTTGTGATGTCCACAAAAGTTATAATCACTCCATTGATGACATCCTTTTCATGCTCTATATAAGGTACAATAGTCATCTGGAACCAACGGCCGTCGGTGGTTTGCACTTCTTTTTCGAGAACCTTGTTTGAGTTTTCTATTATGTCCTTAATATCTTTAACCACGTTGGGGTAGCGTAAATTGTCCTTAACATCTGCGATGTTTTTGCCAACATGATCATAGGTCAGGGAAAACTGCTTCATAGCAGGCGGGGTGAAGATCCTCAATACGAGGTCTGCATCCACGAACAACTGCGGAATTACAGTATTAGAAAAGTAATTTGAAAGGTCAAAATTGAGCTTCCGCAGTTGCCTGGCGTCATTTTTAGGGGTATCAGTCATAGGGAAAAATCTAAAATTATAACTGGGAGCAATATATAACAAAATAAAAGCCTAAAATAGCTGCGGAGGAACTATTAAAATTTTAAGATTTTTTTGATTTGTTCACGGACCTTCAGGCAACCTTAACTACTTTAATAAAGACGAACAGGAAAAACATAAAAAATATCCAATCATTTATCCCATAAATTGAATAAAAGATTCCAGCCATGGTATCTTTTTCATATACTTCTGAAATATTATTATTTAGAATCCATTTAATCCAAACATAGCCATAAATAAATTTTTCAACAACAAAGACTCCAACAAGCCATTTCACTTTATCATAATTTTTCGCAATAGACATATATGCCAAGCCCCAAAGGGCAATCATTAATAAGCCGAAATTTGACATCACAACCGGATCGAATTCAGGAATTGTTGAATTGGTAAATAATCTTGAAAAAATTAAGACTGTTAGATTCATCAAACCTGAAATGATAAAGCCTAGGCTAATTGTTTTATTTTTAACTTTCATACATCAATTTTATAAATTTTTATATTGTATATCCGTTAAGAGACTCAAAAGGCAAAATTGAACTAAAAGTGTCACGACGAGCGCAGTCGAGACGTTTTTGTTTGACCTTTCGACTGAGCCTGTCTTGAGCCAGTCGAAAGGCTCAGGGAGACAAAAACTGTTTTTAGGTCTCTAAACGGATAAGCATTATTTTTATTAATCTTGGTTGGACACTAAAATATAATTTTTAATGTAATTCCCGCTATTTTGTGATAACCTATGGTATGTACTATGCGAGGTCCGAACTTCATTCCTTATCTTTTTTTACCAGTTTGAAATCCAGATTTTAGTAATGAGTAAATTTCACTGTCCAGGTAATCTCCATTATAATAATAGTTTTCCTTGAAATAGGCTTCCTTTTGAAATCCCATTTTTATCAAAATTTTTCGGGAATTATTATTTTCCGGGTTAATGTTTGCTTCCAGACTATGAAGATTTAAATCATTGAATCCAAAATTAAAAATACTAAGCATTGCCTCCTTCATAAATCCCTTTCCCCAAAATTCGGGTTTTAGGGTATATCCAATTTCTGTTCTGGAATTTTTATGATCTATTTTGAAAAATGCAAAATCACCTATAAACCTATCGGTTGATTTTTCGATAATTGCCCAAAAGATCCCGGTTTTTTCTGCATACATTCTTAAGTTTTCAGAAATAAAATTTTCAGAATGTTGAATCGTCAAATGTCTTTCTGAATCCATATAAATCATAACTTTTTCATCTAAACGAATTAATTGTACTTCTGAAGCATCGTTTAGTTCCAGCTTTCTCAGAAGAAGCCTTTCACTTTCCAATACCAGAAAATCTTTAAAGTATTGTTCATTAATCATATGCTTTGTGGCTTATTTGATGTAAAAACGTATCGTATATACGGCTTGATGAATTCAGGTTTTAATGGTGTTTAGTTTTTGTTGGCTTCTGATTTTTATTGTTTTCAAAAGACAGGAATTGAAGGCTGGTTGATAAAAAACTCTTCTGGTTTGGTCCAATAATAGCAATATGTCCTGTATTTGGAACAATCCATAATGCTGAATTCGGAATATTTTTATACAATGCAAAAGCCGGATCAACACCTAAAATTTCATCACGATCTCCCTGAACAATTAAAGTCCTGAAATTAAAGGCTTTTAGTATTTCATCACTTAGATTAATCTGATAATTAAGGTTTGGGTCGAATAATGCCCGGATTTGAGCTTCACCACTATGATGAATTTTTTTCAGTTCTTCAATAAATGATGTTGGAAGGTTTTCATAAGAAAATGCATTATTACCTTCATTATTTTTTCCTCCGTTATAGCTATGAGAAGTGCCAATTAGAATTATTGATTCTAATTTTTCTGGTTTTAAACTCGCCAATTCAAGCAGCGTTAGACCACCGTAGCTCAATCCGATTGCCTTTACTTTTTTTATTTTTAGATAGTCCAAAAGTTCTAAAATATCTTTGGCCGATTTTTTTATTGTGAATTCAGATGTGATTTGTGAAGATTTCCCATGTCCACGAAGATCAATGGCATAAACTTCAAAATGCTGGAGATAGGTCGTTATATATTCGGACCAAAACTCTGAAGATTGTGTCCAGCCATGCAGAAGTAAAAGTGGCTCTCCTTCCCCATAGACTTCATAATACATATTAATTCCATTGACTTTTACTGTCTCGGTACTTTTAGGAAGTTGTCCAAAACTTTGTCCTGAAGTTATCGCCATGAGCATGAAAGGTATAATCTTTTTCATCTGAATTATTATCTCCTTGTAATATTGATGCCAACGGATTATATAAAACTTAAAGTAAAGAAATATTTATTTTATCCTGGGGACAAATGCATATTTTAATAGGTCACGATCCAGATATTTCCTAACATATCGTCACATTCATTTAATAATGGTTTATAGCCATCACATTCATTTAAGCATGGCTTATTGCTTGATACACATTAATGGCTAAAAAACGATAGGATGTTGAGGTTCCGTTATGGTCTAACGACAAGTGCTATTTTTTCATTGTGGACCTAAATCTGAAACCAAAATTATTGCTGATAAATCTAAACATTATCGCACTCAAAACCAGCAATGAGAAATAGCCGATGTTAACTGCAGGCTGAATTATTTATAAACAGCGTTCACTTTCCAAAAAGTAATTTCAGGCGGTCCAGCTAAGAATGCTTGCGACTCAACAATGAATTTTTGCAGATGTTCCGTTTTCATATGTTGATTTTTGTAATAAAGCTCGTCATCCCATTCCTCATAAAGCAAAATATTAGAATTATCGCTTTGATCAACATGTAGTTTTAGACTTACAAAGTGATCTTCCTTTTTTACTTCTTCAATAAGTTTCTTCAATTCAGTAATAGCATCAACGCTTTTATTTTGTAGAGTTTGGTATTCTACAATTACAATTACATTGTTCGCTGAATCTTTCTTTTCGCAACTCGTGAAAATACAACTGATAAATAAAGTTAAAATCAAGACTAGTTTTTTCATAATTGTAATGATGTTAGTTAATGTTTATCGGTCGCTCGCCGCTTGCAGTTAAAGAATTATATAAACCTAAAGTAAGAAATATTTATTTTATCCTGGTGATAACGCATAATTTAATAGATAATGACCGGGGCGTATCGGTGGATGTAACATTTCTATCCATTTATGAAAAACCGGAAGAATAAATTACCGGGGAAGTCTATTTAAACCCTGAATTATTTATTTGCATTAAACCAAATTAGGAAAGTGGTGTAACATAGGTAATTCAGGAAATTATTTGCTTTATTTTTCCAGGGTTTAAATGTTTCAGGTCTTCAAATTTCGCTAAATTTCATAGATAAAGCTAGCTAAATACTCCCCTCCTACCCATATAGGTTTTTAAATAAGAATATTCTCCATTCAGGAAGTTTTCAGGGCTGTCTCCTATTAATTTCTGAAAGTCATGAATGAAGTGTGATTGATCATAATAACCGCAATCCAAAGCTAAATGATGGAGTTTTTCCTCTTCAGAATTGTTGAGAAGCTTAAAAACTGTAGCCAGCTGAATTATCTTGCAGTAATATTTTGGAGAAACACCAATCACCTTTTTAAAGATTCTGCGAAAATGCCTTGCGGTAACCGCCGAATCTATTACGAGTTCACGCTGCGAGACATTTCCGTTTTTAACAAATATCTTAACTAAAGAGTCTTCAAGCCAGCATATTGCTGGAAGTCTTTGCATTTCAAGCAAGATGAGGTAATCAACCAAGTGAATGAGACGATCCTGAATGGTATTTTCCACGGCCAGTTTTTGAAGAAGTCCCTGAATGTCAAATGGTGAAGATTCCTGTAAGCTTCGCCAGGAATTTAAAAATTCATCGCCGGTTTTATGAAAAAGGTAATAGTTGGCGGTGGGATAAAGTACTACTCCAATTTGACCAAATATGCCATCGATGTGAAAATTTATATTTGTATTGCATATCTGGCCTGCTATTATAAGCCTGGATTCAATTTGTTGCTTATGTCCATTAATGCTCAGGAAGGGTTTAACTCCAAAAATATTATACAAAGTGGAATACCCGGAGGGGTACATGGGAATAATCTCGCTCACTTCTTTTTCTGTTTTTCCCAGAATGAATCCCACTACCAGATCCTGTAAAATGTCCGGCACTGCGTACTCTATTTTTTTTGCGAAGTTCTCAATCATTCTTCTCTGTTAACGCAATTCCCGGGAACATGTCCGAAACTTACAATGCCACCGCCTATGTAATTGCTTAATTTTAGGTATAATAAGATAATGATAAATATCTCTCTTGTTCGTTTTTTATCAGAATAAAAACAGAAATTCCCTGCTTACGATATATTTCCCTACATAATTTTTTTTGTCGATTGCTAAAGAATAGTAATTCCGGTTTGCGAAACTCCAATTCCGGAAAACTGATTGGATTTTACTTTTAAAAACTTTAATTATGAAAAATGTATGGATTACCAAGACACAAACTGCACTTACACTACTATTTATTTTTGGCCTTCTCTTTTCCTGTAGTACTGAGAATCTGGAGCAGGATGAAAAAGAGATTGTGGGGAAAGAAATTATAGTAGATAAAGATCTTATAGAGGGAAATTATATTATAATAGTCTCTAATGAACCGGCCGGAAAAAATTCAAAGGCAGCCGATTTTCTGGATGAACTAACCAATGAAATTAATAAAAACCAGGGAGCCAGCGTTAAACACACTTATAGACATGCTCTTACCGGGTTCGCTGCGGAATTATCCGATAAGCAGGTACAAAAAATGGAAAAAGACCCAAGGGTAAAATCCATCGAACAGGATCATTACTTTTATTTAGATAATACAACTTCTGCTGTACAGGAATTTGTAAACTGGGGTCTTGACAGGATAGATCAACGGGAAGGCAGTCTGGATCGTGCATACGCCTATTCCGCTAGCGGGAAAGGTGTCACCGTTTATGTTATGGATACTGGTTTAAGAGGATCGCATGTTGAGTTTGGAGACCGGGCTTTTTTTGGATATGATTTCTCTGTTAATGATCCTGAAAATGATGATCCTGTTATGGAACCGGGAGAGGATTGCTATGGCCACGGCACCCCTGTTGCAGGCATAATTGGCGGTCTGGAATTTGGAGTCTCCAAAGAGGTCAACCTGGTTAATGTGAAGGTGTTTTCCTGTAAAGGAGGTGCGGCTGCTTCTACCATAGTAGCGGCAGTTGACTGGGTTACTCAAAATGCAATAAAACCTGCCATTGTAAATGCCAGTTTTGGTTACCCTGCAACTGAAACCGCAGTAAATATTGCTGTAGCAAATTCCATTGAAACCGGAATACATTATGCTATATCTGCAGGGAACGGCAATGATGACGCTTGCCAGAGAACTCCGGCAGGTGTTAGGACTGCCGTTACTGTAGGAGCCTCAAATATTTTAAATGAAAAAGCTTATTTCTCCAGTTATGGAGATTGTGTAGACATTTTTGGTCCTGGATTTAATGCCACTACTGCTTCACAATTAGATGACACCTCTTCCCAACTATTTAGCGGCACATCTGCAGCTGCCCCTTATGTTGCCGGGGTAATGGCCCTTTACCTGGAAAATAATCCGGAGGCAACTCCTGCTCAACTACACGCTGCTCTCCTGGAAAATTCAACTCCCAATGCCGTTAGTGATGTACCATCAGGGCCTAACAATTTGATCTATAGCCTTTGGGAGCATGTAGAATTTGTGCCTCCTGTTCCTGTACCTGTTATCTTAGAAGCAACTGCATACACGGAAAGAGGACGTCAAAAGATTGACCTTACCTGGAATGTAACAGATGCCACACATGTAGATTTTTATAGAAATGGGGTTTTACTTATTCAACAACTCTATAATGATGGCGAACAATCAATCACCGGATCAAATGGTAAAGACGGCATTTACACTTTTCAGGTTTGTGAAACAGGATATAACAATTGCTCTGAAGTTATTACAGTAATCTTCGGCGATGGTGATGGTATTGGTATTACCAATGAAGCGCCCAAAGCAAATTTCACGTATAGTACAAATTTTCTACAGGTTCAATTCACAGATTCCAGTACAGACGCGGATGGTTCTGTAACCAACTGGAGCTGGAATTTTGGAGACGGGAATACATCCTCAACCAAAGATCCTGTTCACAACTATTCAGGAGCAGGTACTTATGAGGTCGCTCTCACCGTCACAGATGATTCGGGCAACACAGGAAGTACATTAAAAAGTGTAATGGTAAGTACAGAGGAAACCGATCCTGAAGCGATTACTCTTTCTGCAACCGGCTATAAGGTTAAGGGCGTATGGCATGCAGACCTTTCCTGGAATTACACCGGTGCGGTAGACATTTATCGTGATGAAGAAATCGTGGCCACAATTAATAATAGTAATGGAACCTATACAGATGTTACCGGATTAAAAGGAGGGGGTTCCCTTAATTACAGGATTTGTGAGGCAGGAAATAGTGCCAATTGCTCCAATGAAGTTACGGTGCAGTTTTAGCCTTCGGGGGATTCGTGATTCCGGATTCGGATTTTATGGTTTGGGATTAAATTTTATTTTTTTGAAGAAAAGACTATTTTTAGGTAACTTATTACTTTAAAAAAATAGTTGGTATGGAAAAATTATGGCCGGAGCTGTTTTATAAAAATGGAAGGGAGACTTACGAGACCCTGCATATGTTCACCCAGGTACTGGGAAAGATCAAGTTGGAGACTTTAAGCTGGCTCAACCATTCTTGGCATATAACTTTAAAATTTACTCCCACAGGACTTACCACCGCTACATTACCGTACAAAGACCTGTTTTTTCAAATAGAGCTGGATCTTACCAATCATAAATTAAAAATTTCTACCAGCAGGGGTGAAAACCGGGAGTTTGAGTTACCGGGACTTTCGGTTGCATCATTTTACCAAAAGCTGTTTAGCCAATTACAAGAGCTTGATATAGATATTAAAATCTACACCAAACCCGTAGAACTGGAGCATCCTATTCGCTTTGAAGAGGATACTGTCCACCACACTTACGAGCCTGAGCAGGCGCGCTCTTTACAGCAAGCATTGCTTGTTATGCAGGAAGTTTTCTTCCGGTTTCGATGTGGCTTTAAGGGAAAAAGCAGTGATGTGCACTTTTTCTGGGGCAGTTTTGATCTTGCTGTTTCATTATTTTCAGGCCGCAAGGCTCCAAAACATCCGGGAGGGATTCCCCACCTGCCAGATTGGGTGGCAGAGGAAGCATATTCTCATGAAGTGATGAGCTTTGGATTTTGGCCCGGGAACGAAGCCCTGCCTGAAGCGGCATTTTACTCCTACCTCTACCCTGAACCAGAAGGATTTAAAGAAGCTGCTTTGTTACCTGAAGAAGCTTATTATCACAAAGATCTCAATGAATTTGTTCTTCCGTATAAAGCCGTACAACAGGCAGAAGACCCCGCCCGGAAACTCATGGAATTTCTTGATGGCGCTTATGCGGCCGGAACAGCTAGAGCAAACTGGGACAGGAAATCCCTGGAATAGTAAATCACACCTTTGTTTAATGTAGCTTGTTGCGTAAGGTCTTCAAACCTCACACCCTTAGCCCCCAACACCCGTGGGCGGAAGCTAAAATTGCAAATCTAAAAATTAAAAAAAATTAATAAAGCACCTTCCCTTATCAAGGGAAGTACGCCCGAACGGTAGGGAGAAATTGACCGGGACGGGAATCAGGTATTATATTGAAATAATTTTTCCGCTCAAGACGGAAGGGTTTAACCCTCCGGAACCGTTATCACTATCTAAAAAATCGCCGCTTTCACTTATTTTACTATTTTTATAGAGAAATTTTATCATTCGCCGGAACTAACAAAATTCGGTGTTTTTAAAACTTCATAATTTTAAAAAAATAGCTGTAATGTTCGAATTCCTTCAGAAAAAAATCAATGAAACCATCACCATCACCGATGAAGAATTTGAATATGCAAAAACGCTTTTTATTCCGAAGAAACTTCGCAGGAAACGGTTCCTGCTTCAGGATGGCGATCCTTGCATTTATACCACCTTTGTTGAAAAAGGCCTGCTTAGAAGTTACACCATCGACGAAAAAGGGAATGAACATATCCTTCAATTTGGAATGCAGGGTTGGTGGGTGGCCGATCTTTACAGCTTTCTTACCGGCGAACCCTCAGAATATAACATTGAAGCCCAGGAAGACAGTGAGCTCATGCTCATCACCAAATCTTCCTGGGATTTGTTGCTGAAGGAAGTTCCGGCCTTTGAACGCTATTTCAGGATCCTGATCCAGAATAATTTAATAGCCACTCAAAGACGGCTTATGGGTACTATGAGTACAACCGCCGAAGAGCGCTACCATAAACTGATTCAGGATTTCCCCGATATTATTCAAAGGGTACCCCAGCACATGATCGCCTCCTACATCGGGGTAACCCGCGAAACCTTAAGCCGCCTCCGCAGTCAGATAGCATCAGGTTATTAAACAGACCAAAGAATATAGATAATAAGGATAGACAATAAGATGGGAAAAGAGAAAATAGAATAAAGAAAAGAGACAAAAAAAATGAAAAGTAAAAGATTCAAGAGCCAGGAGACAAGACTTTAAAAAAAATTCGTGCATTCGTGGCTAAAAAAATAGTGAAGATTGATTTCTGCGAAGATCTTCGAGATCAGCGGGAAATTAAAATAAAGCAATATTGAAAATTATTCTTTAAAACCGGTCAACACTAATCAGGGAAGTAAAAATAAGATGGGAAAAGAGAAAATAGAATAAAGAAAAAAGACTGAAAAAAAGTGGAAAGTAAAAGATTCAAGAGCCTGGAAACAAGACTTTAAAAAACATTCGCGAATTAGTGGCTAAAAATAGTGAAGATTAATTTCTGCGAATCTCGAGCTATCGGGGCTGCGTTATAGCTGCGCTTGCTGCGTGAAACCCGCAAGTCTAATTAATAAATTTGTACGCTGCGTGACCTTTGCGCACGCTGCGTAAAACCCAGAGTAGAGAATTTAGCTCCTGTTCATTTTTGCACAAACGCTGACCTTTCTTAGGATGCGGTATTTTAAACTGGGATTACTTATCAATTTCTACAAAAGGCATCTAAAAGGCGGGCTACATCGAATAGCGAATAAACTTTAGATAAAGTGATGATTTCACGCGGTCCCGATAGCAATCGGGAGCGGTTTAGATCAGCGGGAAATTAAAAACAAAGTAACATTGAAAATTATTCTTTAAAACCGGTCAACACTAATCAGGGAAGTTCATATTAAGTTGACGAACCTTGCCGGATTGCGTTGAAGGCCAAAAGCTGTTCTCCCTCCTAAAAATAGAATTCTTATGTCGTAATTCTAAAATGGAAACCATTAGGGATTTAATTTCTGATCCCGGATTTTAAAAAACTGTGACATAGATCACACTCATTTCTTATCATAGGTCATTGGCTATGCAAGCCTATGCCTGTAAATTTGCAGAGTAAATTAGATTAATAACTAAAAAAATAAATTATGGCAACTACAAAATGGATGATTGACCCAACCCACAGTGAAGTAACGTTCAAGGTAAAACATTTAATGATCTCTACCGTGAGCGGAAAGTTTAAAGTATTTGAAGGACAGGCAGAGACCGAAACCGATGAGTTCACGTCAATTAAAAACATCGAATTCAAAGCTGATGTGAAATCTATTGATACCAATAATGAACAAAGGGACGAGCATTTAAGATCGGCAGATTTCTTTGCGGCAGATGAGCATGCCGAAATGATCTTTAAAGCCGGCAATTTTGATGTGAACAACGGTCAGCTACAAGGAGAATTAACCATAAGAAACACTACAAGACCTGTAACACTTGATGTAGATTTTGGTGGAGTGGTTGTGGATCCTTACGGACAAACAAAAGCCGGACTAACCATTACAGGAAAAATAAGCCGTAAAGAATTTGGGTTGACCTGGGATGCTGTTACCGAAGCTGGAAGCGTGGTTGTAAGCGACCAGGTGAGACTAAACGCTGAAGTACAGTTTGTAAAACAGGCATAATTCAACAGGCAGCCGAAAGTAAAATAACACCTTCCAGGAAATGCCCATAAATATTTTGATGATGAAGAAAACAATGGCAATTTTAGGAGATACCGGGGGATTTTCCCCTGTATTTATGGAAATTTTAGTGAAGCTGGATATTCGGTTGCTCTTTGTTTCTGAAGATGTGGCAAAGAATATTAAAGTTAAAGAACAACTGGAGTCTTTTAGAGCTGCTGCAGAAATAGAATTCATTAGCTGTGAAAGGGAAGGATGTTGGGAAGCCGATATTATTGCAGTAGTCCGGCCAGAAAACATATCCCCATCCCTCGTTGATAAAATAAAGGAAGTAGCTACGCAAAAAACAGTGCTTGTAATTTCAGAAGAAAATAAGATATCTAAACATCCTGAACTTGAAAAATTACTACCTTATTCAAAAGTTATAGAAATAGAACTTGATACCCCTGCAAAGCAGTTTTCGGTTTCCGGAAAGGATGTTGAAGCACTATCGGGTATCAAGTCCATTTTTGAAAACGCAGGTTATCAATTTAAAATTTAAAAGATGCAGGTAAAAATATGGTCAGACGTACGATGTCCTTTCTGCTATATAGGAAAGAAGAAATTTGAGGCAGCCCTCGAAAAATTTCCGCAGAAGGACCAAATAGAAGTTGTTTGGAAGAGCTTTCAGCTTGACCCAACATTAAAAACAGATACAAGTCTAAGCACCCTGGATTATTTTATAAAAACAAAGGGGGTAAGTGAAGAGCAGGCAAGACAAATGTTTAGCGGTGCCACCCAAATGGCGAAGGAATCAGGTATAAATTTCAATCTTGAAGAATCTATCCCGGCAAATTCCTTTATGGCGCATCGTCTTATTCAACTTGCAAAATCAAAAAGTCTTGGGAACCAGATTGAAGAAGCCCTTTTTAAGGCTCATTTTGAAGAGGCCAAAAACATAGATAACATAAAAGTTCTACTTCAGGTGGCAACATCCATCGGGATGAATGCTGAGGAAGCTGAAACTATGCTGGAAGCAGATGATTTTGCTTACGAGGTGAGGCAGGATGAAATGGAGGGGCGCAATATTGGGGTAAGAGGAGTTCCCTTCTTCGTTTTTGACGATAAATATGCAGTTTCCGGAGCACAGTCTTCAGAAGTATTTTTACAAAACCTTGAAAAGTCCTGGGAAGAATACCAGAAAAAAAACAACGGCCTTGAGATCATTTAGGGAGATACCTGCTCAACAGATGGCACGTGTATTTAAAAGAACAACACAATTTTTAAAGGAATTTTGAACTTTTTAACTTTTAACTTTTTAAACCTAAATATCATGAAACAAGTACTTTCAATTTTGTTTATCGCTTTTTTAAGCATCAACACTTTTGCACAAACCACCTGGAAGGCCGATCCGGCTCATACGCAGGTTACTTTTGAAATCACCCACCTTACCATTGCGGATATTAAAGGTAATTTCAACAAATTTGAAGGCAGTATCGTGGCTTCAAAAGAGGATTTCAGCGATGCCCAATATCAAATTTCCATCGATGTTCCTTCTATAGATACAGGAGTTGAAATGAGGGATAATCACCTTAGAAGTGCCGATTTCTTCGATGCTGAAAAATATCCTAAAATGACCTTTAAAAGCACTTCTTCTGAAAAAGTGAGCGAAAACAAATACAAAGTAAAAGGAGACCTTACTTTTCACGGAATTACAAAACCTGTAACCCTTGATGTTTGGTACAGGGGCACCATTGAGCATCCTCAAAATAAAAAATTGATCTCAGGGTTCGCGATTTCCGGAAATGTAAAGAGATCTGATTATAATTTAGGTCCGGATTTTCCTGAAGCTATGCTTAGCGACAAGGTGATTGTTGACGTAAACGGGGAATTTATAAAACAATAAAGATTTTTTTGGGAAAGCCGCCATCAGGTTATTTTTTAGACCCACAAAGCGGTTTTCCCTATTTTACAATAAAAGCTATGTCAACACTTTCGGCTTTCAATAGTTTCACAGCAAATTTGCCCCAACAGGAGAAGCAGATGCCGGTGTTGTTTATAGGTCACGGTTCCCCCATGAACGGGATCCAGGACAATGAATTCACTTCACGGTGGAGAAAAATGGCGCAGGATATACCTACCCCAAAAGCGGTGATTGTTGTCTCCGCCCACTGGTTGACTCGCGGCACCCGAATTACTGCGATGGAATTCCCAAAGACAATACATGACTTTGGAGGTTTTCCGCAGGAATTGTTCGAGGTTCAGTATCCAGCTCCGGGAAGTTTGAAGATTGCAAAGCAAAGCATAGAGCTTGTAAAATCCGTATCGATTGGGGAAGACCATGACTGGGGACTGGATCACGGGACCTGGACGGTAATAAAGCATATGTATCCTGAAGCTGATATTCCGGTGTTGCAATTGAGCATAGACCAAAATAAAAACGGCAGCTATCATTTTGAGCTCGCGAAAGAACTGTCTGCCCTTAGGAAGAAAGGCGTATTGATTATTGGAAGCGGCAATATGGTTCACAACCTGAGGATGATCGCCTGGGATAAACTGGAAGTACCCGGTTATGGGTATGACTGGGCATTGGAGATGAACGAGCGCTTCAAAAAGCATATTTCTGAGGGAGATTTCAACCCGCTTGTAAATTTTGAAACGCTGGGACCGGAAGCAAAACTGGCTATTCCAACCCCTGAACATTATATCCCGTTGCTTTATATCCTTGGTCTTAAAAAATACAATGAGCCGGTTTCTTTTTTTAACGATAAAGCGGTGGCGGGATCTTTAACTATGACTTCAGTAAAAATAGGATAACTCTTAAACCCTTAAGCAGTGGTTGTTCAGGAAGCCTTTCAAAAAAAATGGAATTCCACTCGCAGCGGGCAGTGGCTAGAGTGTGGATCCCAAGAAATTTAAGTTATAAAAAAAGCCCGAACATAAACTGTTCGGGCTTTTTTGGTCGGGGTGGCAGGGTTAATTTGCTCTCCCGTAATACCAGTAAATTCAGTACTTTTCTTTATTTTCTTTCCTCCAGGTAACCGATTAGGTAACTTTTAGAATGATATAATTTCCTCCTAAAACTATAATATTTTTTTGTATTATTTCCTTTTGGGTAAAAAACAATTTGTCTTTTTAATTCTTCTCAAACTTTAAAATTTTCATTATCAAGGCAAAAACCGTAAATAATGTATGGTTTTTTGTTATTTAAAACACCATCAAGAAGTTATCTTTACTATACCAGGATTTGAATTGTACAAAATTGGAGAACTTTTTTCAAAAAAGTAAATAGTGATATATTCCATACTCACTATTTTATAAACTAAAATCAGCCGATCAAACCAAAAACGTAAGATGAGATAAATCTTATTTCTTACATAAAATCTTAGTAATTAGGATATATTTAATAAAATTTAAGTGTAGAAAGCTTTTTTAATATCACTAGGGATTTATAAAAAATCTCTATAATCTAATCCTTCCATTTATGAGACCACTAACAAAAATTTTCTTTTTTCTCATCTCGATAATCTTGCATTCCTGCTCTGCAGAAGATCCGCTTCCCACCAGCGGGGAAAACTCCTTTTTTACCAAACTTAATGGAAGCCCGTTTGTTGCAGAAAATTGGGAGCATTTTCCCGGCGGTACTCAATATGGCTTACTGGTTTCTGTTCGAGATAATTCCTGGGAATTAACAGTCTCCAATACTTCAGGAAAAATCATTTACTTCTATATTAATAATGTATCTGATCCAGATGCTTATTTAATAGAAGAAGGAGTTAGTCGTTTAGGACCTAATCCGGCTGAGACACCCACTTCAGTTGTGATCCGTAATAGAAATCTTGACTTATTATTTCTTTCTGTTCCTCAACCTGAACCTGAATATATTCGAATAACGCGAGTTCAGGGGGATAGTATCCTTATTGGTGAATTTGAAAAAATCACCTTAACCGATCCTGAAAATCCGAACAATTCAACAATTCTTACTGATGGTAAATTCAATATTAACCGCAATACCCTAAATCAACCGGAACAATGAAACACTTCTACTATTTCTTAATCCTCATTTTTATAAATAGTTTCAATTCACAGGTACAAAGCCAGGATTTTACCCCCCAGGTTGATTATTACTTTCAGCACCTGGATAAATCACAAGTTCCTACCGGTATTTTATACGAACGTGTGTTTCCAGCCGCTGATGTGGGAAGGTTTACCAATACTACTATTGATACCACCTCTGCGTTACATTTTTTTAATTCTTTTGGGGAACTACAAACAGCCGATTATACCGGAAGGTGGCAACCAGCTTCTACCATAATTGATGACCTGGCAAGTAAGCCTCACTGGGAAGTTCCTGTTGGGGTTATCAATATTGATTATAATACTATCGATGAACTTTCCTTTCAGGATAACCTACTCGATTTTACTGTTTTTCAGGGGGACACTTTACTGGTAGATGTTCCCAACAGGCCAAGACTACCGTACCTCTCCCATACAGCAATCCTGGCCAGTCCATTAAAAATGCAGACCAATTCCTTATCCCCCGGTTTTTATTGGGAAGTCACTCGGCAAGCCGGTCAAAATAATATTACACAAGTGGAAGTGAACTTCAATTTAGGGAACGGATGGCAAAATTTAAATTCTGTGATTACGCCTACTTTCCCCAATTATGGGGTGTTTTATATTGATTTTAAGATCACCTTATCAAACAATGTCACACGAATAAATCGGGCCCGTTTTGAAATTATTTCGGAAACTATTGCAACCACCATTAACCAGAAAATACAGGATTTTTCTACCGGAGATTGCCTGGACAACCAGGGGGAATTTTATGCAAGCCGTAGCTTTCAGGGCTATGATGAAACACAGGCATATTTTGGAAAAGGGGAATATGCAATACGTCAAGGTGGCACATTAATAGATAAATTAATCGTAGTGGTGGATGGTTTTGATCCTATGGAAGGAACCGATTCGGGAAAAGACCTTAATGGGATATTTGCTGACTTTAATCAACAAACATTAGGTAATAATCTTCAATTTAATAATGACTTTGACATCCTAGCTTTAAACTTTAAGAAACAGGTTTTTTTCAATTCCGGAAATTTCCTGTTTCCAACTGTTATAAATGGAGGTTCTGATTATATTGAGAGAAATGCCATGGTCCTAGTGACTTTACTGGAAAAGCTCAACAGCTGTAAAACAGGAAACCATCCCATCAAGGTAGTGGGGTTTAGTATGGGTGGTGTGGTTGCCCGATACGCTTTAAGATATATGGAAGAGCAAAATATTGATCATAATGTGGACTTATTTGTTTCCATAGACAGCCCGCACCAGGGTGCGGTAGTTCCTAAAGGAATTCAGGATGTAGCCGATTTAGTAAATGACCTTACCTTGGGAATCTTTAATGGTCCATTAGATCTTCTTGAATCCCCGGCAGCAAAACAACTTTTGAAACATCATATAAGCTCAAATTCCGTTTCACCTGCAGGTGCCCCCAATTTCCACAACCGGATCTTTACAGAATTAAACCAGATGGGTTATCCTCAAAATAGCCGTAATATAAGTGTTATAAATGGAACTCTTGACGGTACCCAAACCAATGGGTTTGGTCAGCAATACGTAAATGCAAATGGGAGGGCCATATTAGGTATATTAAAGGCAGACATGAAATTAAATTATTCCCCAATACCTGGAAATACAATTAATGATCTTTATTCCAGGATTTATTTACGATTTCCTCTTTTAAAAATCACAATTTTTAAAAGGGAACGTTCTGTATCCTCAATAAGCTCATTAGGAAGCCTGGAAAATTCTCCAGGAGGTTATTATGATGTTGATAATTTGACAGATAAATTTTTTGAAGGAGGTTTTAATAATGTTTTCGGTAACACCAATGGGTCTACTTTACAGCATTTTATCAGGGATGTATTTTTGAATGTAAATGTAACCGTGACCGATCCTAACTTTTCCTTTATCCCAACCAAAAGCGGTCTTGATTTTATAGGTGATCCCTATTTATATGAAAATTTAAATGCACGCGACTTTACTTGTACAGGGGAAACTCCCTTTGATACTTATTTTGCTCCAGAAGTGAATCAGAAACATATTTTTATAGGTTCTCAGGCTGCTAACTTTATTAAAGATGAAATAAATGGTATTCAAAGGGAACCACCCGTTGATTCAAGTTTGGATAACTTAAGTGGACCAGAATTCATTTGTGGTCAGTCAACCTATTCTTTTGATGCCTGTTCAGGCAGTATTTCGAGTTGGTCGGTCTCCTCAAATTTAATAATAGAAAACAGTACAGAATATTCACTTACAGTAAGACCTCAGTATTCTACTAGCAGTGGACAAGGATATATTACAGCTACAAGTGCTTCCGGATCTATTGTTACCAAAGAAGTTTATGTAGGCATACCCAACAGTGTCTCCAAATTAAGCCATGTATCTTTTGGATGTACAATGGGAGAGATATTTGCCAAACCTGCACTTGGTGCGGAGCAATATGAATGGGAGGTATCAGGTGCGGTCATAACAGATAATGGCGGAACGAGCTATATTAATGGTTCCTCTATCTTTGTCGATCCCCACGACAATCTTAGCAGCTTTACGGTCAAAGTACGGAGTATTAATTCTTGTGGTACTTCGGACTGGTATACAAAAACTATCCCTATGGATTGTAGTGGCGGTCCTACCCCTTTAAGTACTTCCCCTGAGGTAAATAATGATGCTTCAGAAACCATTGTAGCCTATCCAAATCCTGCGAATGACCAGATTACAGTAATAGTAAGGGAAGATTTTGAAAACTCTGAAAGTCGTCCTACAGAAATTCACGCTATAAGAGTATTGGACCAGAATTCTATGGAGAGGCAATACTTTACGTTTAAGCAAAACAGAACTGTACAAACAATAGATATTTCATACCTCACACCAGGCTTAAACTTTTTGTTGATATATACGGATACCGGGGTAATTACTAAAAAAATTCTAGTGAGGTAAGTACAGGTAAACTCTGTATCCCTGCTTCTTTGTTGGCCCTCTTACTGTACAAACGGTTGAAGGTGAGGAACAATAAAAACCATTACGCCATGAAAAGCCAAATTTAGCTCGCAGCAACTAAAACCACATGGGAAGAGCTTGATACGCTATCAAGTCACTAAACAAATTACCATGAAATTGCTGTGTAACATCAGTTATTAAATAAAACACATATGAAAACATATTTATTCCTGCTTTCTGTTCTAATTCTCAATGTTAGTTGTGAAAGCGAAGGTCAAAGTCTTGAAAAAGTAAATATTATAGCCCAAGGGGATTGCATAATCGGCAACGTTGAAGGGCTTGTTATGGAATTTTGCATATTCGATATTGAGGGAAATTCGAGGACAGTGTTTAATGAAAATGAAAATTTTATTATAAGTTTGGTCTTAAAAAATCTTTCTCAAGAAACTATGGTAATCGATCAAAACCTAATTGATGCCAATTTTTTTAGAGTTATTAATGTAGTGGACAATGAAGATTTTGGTACGCCTTACACTGCAGTTTGGTGCCAATACAGCCTAGCTCCTAGAGAGTTGCAATTAGAACCTGGCACATCATTGACACTTAATAGTCCCTGGGTATTAGATTTTGAAAAAGAAGTTTTTCCCACTGCTCCACTTTGCAAGAGCGAAAATAATGAGTTTCTTAACAAGGGGGTTTATTCCACTGGATTTGATACCGCTTTTACTATAAAAAAAGGGGAACGAACAATTCAACTCAGTGGACAATCTGAAATATCAATTCTATTAACCATAAATTAATGGACTAAAATGAAAAAATCATTATTCTATTTGACTTTTACGGTCTTACTGATTTCTTCTACTTTCGCACATAGTCAAATCAAGACTGAATATTTTACAAATCAAAAAGAATTTGAAAGGGTTTTGAGATTGCCAAAAGATTTCAAACCCATAGAAACAACGATACTACCAAATTTTGATCTTACCAAACTAATTAACGAAGATAAAAGGAATTCCAATGGAAACAGACCTTTTCGTTTCGGCAAAGGCTTTAATTTAAATATAGAAGTACATAATGGAGACTGGAAGGAAGTAAACGATGGACGCATATGGTCAATAGAATTTTTTTCCAAAGGTGCAAAATCCATTAATTTTGTATTCGAAAATTTACAACTTATAGAGGGAGCTGAACTTTATGCCTTTAATGATACTGGCACTGTAGTCTATGGCCCTGTCACTCATTTGGATAATAAAGAAACAGGAGTTTTTTTAACAGATTTAGTCCAAGGGGAGCGTGTAACCATTTACATACATGAACCCAATTTGGATAATAAAAGGTCAAGTTTGATAATAAAGAAGGTTGTCCATGGATATAAAGGAATAGGAAAAATGACCAATGGAAGTCCAGGTGCCTCTGAAAATTGCAATAATAATATAGAGTGCTTTCCCGTTTGGGACTTGCATTCGGATGCGGTAGTTTAGTATTGCTGTCGAATGGTGAGGAATTGTGTAGTGGCTCTCTAGTATTGACGGCCGATCAAAGTTTTCGACCTTATTTTTTAAGCGCCTTCCATTGTATCGATACAGATTTTAATGGAGCCATAGCCGAAGCAGAAAGGGATAATGCAGAGGATTGGATGTTTAAATTCCAATTTAAATATTCTAGTTGCAGTGGTAACACTCCAGTTTTGAGTTATAATTATAATGGTTCAACATTTAGGGCTGGATGGTTTAATACTGATTTTTTGCTAATGGAACTTAATAACTCTCCTATTGAGAATAATCAAGTTTCTTGGGCTGGATGGGATAGAAGTACAAACATACCTACTAGTGGAGCAGGAATCCATCATCCAGCAGGAGATGTAATGAAGATTTCCCTTGATAACAACCAATTTCAAACTTCTAGCTGGAATGGTGTGAACAATCATTGGCTTCTTTCTTATGATGATGGTGTCGTACAACATGGTTCTTCAGGCTCTCCAATTTTCAATCAAAATAATAGAATTGTTGGGCAATTACACGGAAACCAAAACTATAATGAAACTCAAACATATTGCAATCAGCCTAGCGCCGAATATGGAATGTTGAGTGTTTCGTGGGCGGGAGGTGGTACAAATGAAACACGGTTAAGCAATTGGCTCGATCCGTGCAATTCTGGGAATATCACCACAAATACCAGTCGACCTCCCAGCATTGTCGGTCCCGATTTGGTCTGCTCTTCAGGAGCCTCATTCTCGTTTAACAATCTACCCACCGGGGCAACTATAACTTGGACGAACAGCACCATACTTTCCCGTATTTCTGCACCAAATTCCAATCCGGGTATTTTTTCAGCGAACGGCCAGGGAAATGGTTGGATACAAGCGGAGATTGCTCTATCCAGTGGTTGTGGTAACAATATAATAGTTAGAAAGGAGGTGTGGGTAGGAAACCCAAATCCGGTGACTAAACTGAGTCATGTATCATTTGGATGTACCATGGGCGAGATATTTGCCATGCTTGCGCAGGGTGCGGAACAATATGAATGGCAGGTAGCTGGCGCGGTCATAACAGATAATGGCGGAACGAGCTATATTAATGGTTCCTCTATCTTTGTCGATCCCCACGACAATCTTAGCAGCTTTACGGTCAAAGTACGGAGTATTAATTCTTGTGGTACTTCGGACTGGTATACAAAAACTATCCCTATGGATTGTAGTGGCGGTCCTACCCCTTTAAGTACTTCCCCTGAGGTAAATAATGATGCTTCAGAAACCATTGTAGCCTATCCAAATCCTGCGAATGACCAGATTACAGTAATAGTAAGGGAAGATTTTGAAAACTCTGAAAGTCGTCCTACAGAAATTCACGCTATAAGAGTATTGGACCAGAATTCTATGGAGAGGCAATACTTTACGTTTAAGCAAAACAGAACTGTACAAACAATAGATATTTCATACCTCACACCAGGCTTAAATTTTTTATTGATATATACGGATACCGGGGTAATTACTAAAAAAATTCTAGTGAGGTAAGACCAGGTAAACTCCGAATCCCTACTTCTTTATTAGCTCTCTTACGGTGCAAACATTTAATTCCACGGTACTCTAGGATACATCTTCATTTTCGGTGGTTGCTATTCCTTTTAATGTGCAAACACTTTATCAATTTGTTTTTAGCAATTATAGGCTTCAGAGAATAAAGATCTATAAAAGTATTAACGTGGTTAGCAAAAATACTAGGATTTGAACAGTAACTGTAAAACTAAGGGGAAAATAGCAAGAAGATAACACGCTGCGCAATTTTAACCTCTTATTATTCCCCCAGCACCCCTATTTTTAAAATTTAAGAAAATTTTATCATAATTTAAGTTTTTAACAGAAATTATTTATAAATTCGTTTTTATTCAAATTGTTTTTTGTAACCCAGCCTATTAAATAGGAAAAATCTATTTCAGCTTTCAGAGGTTTCCCTACGGCAGCATTTTTATTCCAGAAATACATATGAAAATATTCACTTTTTTATTCTTTATTATTTTTACAAGTATTACAACCAATGCCCAAATAACAAAAGGAAATTGGATGGTTGGTGGCGATGCTAGTTTTTCTAATTCGAACTTTAAGGATGAAAATGGTGAATCACAAACTTCTTCTACTGGAATCAGGATATATCCCACTATAGGTTACTTTTTTGCCACAAAACTCGCTGGAGGGCTAAATGCAAATTTTTATTATGGTAATCCCAGCAATGCAACATCAAATTTTGGTTTTGGAATTGGGCCTTTTATGCGATACTATTTTTTTAAACCAGATAAACTAATAAATATATTTATAGACGGAAGCTATAATTTTTATAATTCAAAAACCAGTGGCAATTCATTTAGAGATGCAAGCAATTATCGATTTAAAGCTGGACCTGTATTGTATTTTAACAGTAGTGTTGGTCTAGAATGCACCTTGAGCTATAGTTCATCCAAATTCGACACATATACCTCCAATGAGTTATCAGTTAATTTAGGATTTCAAATTCATTTAGAAAAATAATTTTATAGTTATAAAAACATTATAATATGGCCACCAAAATAACCACAATAATAATATTTACCCTCTTTATGGTGTGCAAATCCTTCTCACAAGTCACAACAATTGAAAGTGTATTGGTAAATAGCCAAACAACTGTTAATAATTGTGGTATAATAGATGTTGGAACAATTCAAAATAATGTTTTGACCATTAGCTTTAAATTAACTAAACCATCTGGTCAAGCTATTGGTAATAGTATTTTAAAAATTTTATTTAAACCGAATACTTTTGATTATGGTAATGAGAAAGGAATCACACAAATATTATCAACAGGTTGGACAAATAACAACACTGAATATTTTGGACAAATTATTTCTGATAATATTTCTGCTAATGAAATTGAAGTTTCCGGTAGCAGCATTTTAATTGAGTTTATTAGCGATTCTGGTAATAAGGAAAGGAGCTGTGAATATTCCCTAACCAAGACGCCCACCCCAACCTTTACATTAGGATCCAGTGTAAATAGTATTAACTGTGCCTCAACAGCTCCCGTAACTTTTACAGTAACCAATGTGTATAATTCGCCTGGCACTTTATCTTATAATTGGAACGTTGGTAGTGGTTGGTCTCCAAGTGGTAATTTTACCACTACAAGCAATAGTATACAATTAATACCAACTAGTTATCCTCCTTCACAGGTTAGCGTTACGCCTATATTAAATGAGGTTGCTCAACCTCAAAAAGCAAAGACCATCAGTTTGAATAACTATCAAAGTGTCGCTCTTATAATTGGTAGCTCTACAGTTTGTGCCAGTGAGGTGTATATCATCACGAATTTGGCCTCAAATGAAATTATTACAAATTGGAGTATTTCGAACACTAGTATCGCTACCTTAAGTAATATAAATGGTAACCAGGCTACAGTAACCAAGATAGGTAATGGACAAGCTACTATTACTGTAACAGTTTCAGATCAATGTAACCGAACCAAGGATCTTGTCAAAACGTTAAGTTTAGGTACTCCCAGTAGTGTAACCAGATTAAGCCATGTTAGTTTTGGCTGTACTATGGGTGAAATATTTGCTCGGCCAGTTTTGGGTGCCAATCAGTATGAATGGCAGGTAACAGGTGCTGTTATCGTTGATAACAATGGAGGGACGACTTATATTGGCGGCAATTCAGTATTTGTAGATCCTATTGATACAAATACTGCATTTACTGTAAAAGTTAGAGCGTTTAGCAATTGTGGCACTTCGGCCTGGTACACCAAAACCATCCCAATGGATTGTAGTGGCGGCCCCACCCCTTTAAGTACAACCCCTGTAATAGATAATGATGCTCCTGAAACCATTGTAGCCTATCCCAATCCCGCGAAGGACCAAATTACAGTAATAGTAAGGGAAGATTTTAAAAACTCTGGAAGGCGGCCTACAGAAATTAACGCTATAAGAGTATTGGACCAGAATTCTATAGAGAGGCAATACTTTACGTTTAAGCAAAACAGGACTGTACAAACAATAGATATTTCATACCTCACTCCAGGCTTAAACTTTTTATTGATTTATACGGATACCGGGGTAGTTACTAAAAAAATTCTAGTGAGGTAAGGATCAAAACTCAGCGGCCTTTCTTCTTTATTTGCCCACCTACGGTACAAATAGGAGATATTGCTTCATTTAATGCCACTTATCTAAAGTCCTAAAAAAGTATTTATCATGGTCAGCCAAAAATACTGGAATATGTATAATAATATTAAGAAAGGGGGAATAAGCAAGAGGGTAACACGCAAAGCGATGTTAGATATTCCTAATTAATTGATTGTTAGTTTCTTATAAAATTTTAGTTTGTCCTTTTTTACTGCATTTGCGACAAATGCCTGTGTTCAGTTGTATGATCCAAGTATATTTTTTGAATTAAGTGAAATCAGTCTAATAAATGTTAACTCTAATGAAGAATAAAACTACTCTACTAAATTTTATTACTGACCATTACACTTTCATCAGTTTACTCATCTTTTTATGAATATGTTTAATAAAATATTTATTATGAAGTTACCTTTAATTTTACTTGCATTTATTTTTATTCCATTTCTAGGCTGTGAAAGTTCAGAAAATGTTTGCGAAGAGATACAACCAATTGTTTTAGATTTCTCTAATTTAGAAGATGTTGTCATTGAATCTGAAGAAAAGGAAGATAATTTTTTAGTCATAAACTCTGAAGACGAATTTTTGAATAAAGTTTCAATATCAATCAACAATCAAAACAATTTTAATCCATTTGACATTAACTTTTCTGAATCAACTCTTTTAATTGGAAAAGTCAGGTTAGCTGGAATCGAAGGACAAAAACTGGAAGAAAGAGTTGAGCTTTGTGAATCAGGTAGAACAGAATATATTTTAAAAATTAAGAATGGAGGATATGCTGCAATAGGTCTCTTTTATTTTGGTGTAATTATTCCCAAGACTATGGAAGAAAATGTTGTCTTTAACATAAGCGTATCTTCAAATAATTAACCAATTATGAAAAAAATTTTTACTATTCTCTTGCTCGTCTTTTTAATGAGTAAATCATTTGGACAAAACAATTTTACATTTAAGGGTGAAAACTACAATAAATCGGAAAATCGATGGTTTGATTCTAATGGGATGGAAGTAGACACGAGTGTTGTTACAATAAAAGCTGGTCCCAATTTCCATATGAAGAACACCTTCGGTAAAATGATAAGACAAAATAAATTAGGATATGCTGATATTCAAGTCCCTGCAAATGCGAACTTTTTCGCCTTTATAAAAAGTTTAAATGATGAATTATCTATATTATCTATAGATATCAATACTTTTGGGGAGTATAATTTAACTCCTAATGATATGGATTTGGCGGATCAATGGTATTTAAATACAATAGAAATTTTTGATGCGTGGGATTTCACCATGGGTGAAAATAGTGTTTTAGTTGCCGTTCTAGATTCAGGCATAGATTGGACTCATGAGGATATTGGAGTCGGAAATGACTCTTACCAAAACATATGGTTGAATAATAATGAGGATCCATGGGCAGATCCTTTGGATCCAACTACCGGCGACGGTATAGATAATGATGGTAATGGATTCGTGGATGATTGGAAAGGATGGGATTTTCCAGCAAATTCTAATAATAGTTTACCAACCATAGATCATGGAACTCATGTAGCTGGAGTATTAGGAGCAAAGACAAATAATACGGAAGGTATTGCAGGAATAGCTGGTGGTAATGGGAATCAGGGAATACAAATTATGAATTTGTTAATAGGAAGAACTGGTCCAAGTACAGCTGTTATTGACGATGCTATTCTTTATGCAATTGAACATGGTGCAAATATCATTCAGATGAGTCTCACAGTGGGTCAAACTTCTGCAATCGACGCAGCTCTTCAAAACGCGTCGAATAGCAATGTAACATTAGTTTGTGCCTCTGGTAATAATAATGGAAATGTATCTTACCCAGCTTCAAATTCTGAAGTAATTTCTGTTGGAGCAACTAATGCGATGGATCAGAGAGCACCATTCTCAAATTTTGGCAGTAATCTAACTATTTCGGCTCCGGGAGTTGATATTCATAGTACCAGGATAGGTGATGCTTATAATGATGACAGTGGTACTTCTTTCGCAGCTCCTATTGTTTCTGGAATCGCAGCATTAATGCTTAGTTTAGATCCAACATTAACCCCAACAGATATTCGCACAATATTGATAAATGAAGCTGATCAGGTTGGAGGCTATGATTACACCACCGGTAGATCAGATGAATTAGGTTTTGGCAGAGTAAATGCGTTTGCAGCTGTTTAAGCAGTTCAAGCAGCCACATTATCAGGTCCTGATTTGGTCTGCAATTCTACTACCTATACTCTCCAAAATGGCGGAAGCAATGTGACATGGCAAGTTTCTTCCAATTTACAAATAATATCTTATAACAGTAATAGCATAACCTTACAAGCAATTGGAAACGGAAAAGGGTTTATAGAAGCCGTTTTACCCACTAGAACAGTACGAAAAAAGATTTGGGTAGGCAATCCTAATCAGGTGACCAAACTGAGCCATGCACCATTTGGATGTACCATGGGCGAGATATTTGCCATGCTTGCGCAGGGTGCGGAACAATATGAATGGGAGGTAGCTGGCGCGGTCATAACAGATAATGGCGGGACCAGCTATATTGGGGGTTCCTCTATCTTTGTCGATCCCTATGACAACAATAACAGTTTTACCATCAAGGTACGGGGCATTAATACTTGTGGCACTTCGGCCTGGTACACCAAAACCATCCCAATGGATTGTAGTGGCGGCCCCACCCCTTTAAGTACAACCCCTGTAATAGATAATGATGCTCCTGAAACCATTGTAGCCTATCCCAATCCCGCGAAAAGCCAGATTACCGTAATAGTAAAAGAAGATCCCAAAGTTTCCGAAGGCCGGCCTACAGGATTTTACGCCATACGGGTATTGGACCAGAATTCCGTAGAGCGGCAATACTATACATTTAAGCAAAACAGGACCGCACAAACAATAGATATTTCATACCTCACTCCAGGCTTAAATTTTTTATTGATTTATACGGATACAGGGGTAATTACTAAAAAAATTTTAGTGAGGTAAGGATCAGGTAAATTCACTATCCCTGCTTCGTTATTGGCCCCCTTACGATGCAAACAGGAGATATTGGCCAATTTTAATGCGACAGTTTCCCAAGTTTACTACTTCCTATGACTTGGTGGGTTGCTATATTTTTGTTGCATACACTTTATCTATTTGGTTCAAAATTGGCAATTAAAGGCTCCCGGGGATAAAAGTTCTATAAAAGTATTATGTCGTTAGCAAAAAATCTGGACTATTAACCAGTAATAGTAATAAAGGGGGAATAGCAAGAGGGTAACGGGCAGAGCCACGTTACTTTTATATATTCCCCTGATTTGCAGATATATAATAATTTATTGAAAATAACTTTTTAGTAATTTTGCGTCAAAACCTCTGCAAACCCTTATAAACAGGCATTTTTTTGCGTCAAAATTTACTAAAAATCATAATTCTAACCAGTCCTCACCACATTCTCTTCCATTCTGCAAAGGCTCCATTTCAGGAAAAGCGGTGCGCTTAAAAGGTCTTGGACACGAGCCAAAGAAGATCATAGTATATTGCGAGAGAAGAATTGGACAATTTTATTGGCTCACGTCCGCTGTTCGGAACCAGGAACAAATTATGGTTTTCAGAAGGAACATTTTCCGAAATTCAGTATTTGCACCTGACTTCAGATGCCTTACCTTTTGATGTCGAAGGAACAGGATTCGAAATTAGCGGCCTGCATAAAGCCGCTATGCTACTCTCCGCTTTTTATAAGGCCTTTCCTAATTTCAAATCCTGAAATGTGAACCACATCAAAAGGTAATGCATACGGCTCTGAAAGAAGTAAATGAAAACAAAGGCAGTAGCTTTTCATTTATATACTTCTACAAATCCAATTGGAATCCCTACAAGAAATCAAAGGAAAATGCTCCGGGTAAAAAAAGTAAATTTATATTAGACAGTGGGGTCGATTTCATTTGATTTATAAGGTTTTAATTAGAGAACTCTTAGAAGAAAATAAGTTTTAAGATATAACAGTAGATCCTTCTCTGATTACCTAACAAAAAATGGAAGCAAGATGTGTCATTGTAATGACAATCTTGCTATGCGCCCGGAGGTTGCAAAGTGAAATCAGTTTAATAATTGGTTTAAAAGTGGATTTTGATATTGCAAACATTTTCAGGAAAATCAAGATCAGAAGGGTTCTGGAGGAGGCCATATTATTGTTAAAGCCGGATTAAGTACTGAATGATTATTCAACCTAATAGCAAGTTTTTTTCTTTTTTGGTTGGCCCTTTTTATATCAAACCCGATCAATTCAATTCAAATTTCAGCATCATTTTATTTTTGATGAGGAAACGATGAGCAAACGATGAGGCCGAAAACCTTTGGTACCACTGGCCTATATTACTATCTCTCATCATTCATCAAAAAAAAAGAAATAATATAGAACAAAAAAAAACTATGGTTATTTCTCCATACATCCGGAAATCGTCATCGGTCGCCTGAAAAGCCCCGAAACCACTGGCTACATCGTACTCATCAATCGCTCATCAATTCATCACTTCTGCTTAAAAAGAGTTTGTCCTGAAGAAGGTCCATATCGTCTCCAATCTTTTGATCTAATACTCTGGCGTAGATTTGTGTGGTAGACAATTTAGAATGCCCCAGGAGCTTCGAAACAGTTTCTATAGGCACTCCATTGGATAGGGTGACGGTTGTAGCAAAGGTATGCCTGGCAACGTGAAAACTGAGTTTTTTTGGGATCTTACACAGGTCTGCGATTTCTTTTAAATAGCTATTAGTTTTTTGGTTGCTATAAACCGGTAAAAGGAATTCTGAAATTGGATTTTCATACGCATATAAAATACCGCGAGCTTTTTCCAGTAGTGGAACCTTAATTGGTTCCTGGCTTTTCTCTCGTCTGCTATAGATCCAGTCCTTTCCATTCACCCCTTTGATTAAATTATCTTTGGTAAGGTGTTTTACATCTATGTAGGACATACCAGTATAGCAGGCAAAAAGAAAAATATTCTTTGTTGTTTCTAGGGTTACCCTTGAGAATCGGGTCTCCTCAATATAATTTAGTTCCCTTTGACTCAAATATGCACGATCAAATTTTTCAAATTTCATTTTATAGTCCCGGAACGGATCTTTATCCAGCCACCCAAGTTTGATGGATAAATTGGTGAGCTTCTTAAAACGCTCCAGGTGTTTCATAATCCCATTGTTGCTTAATTGCTTTAAACCCTTTTTATCCTTCTTTCTTCTTAGAAATTTGTCAAAACCAGTAACAAACTGATAGGAAATATTCTTTAAATAGATATCGGCCGTCTTATGTTCAGCTGAAATGTATCCTAGCAAATACTTTTCTGTAGCTCCGTAATTTTTGAGTGTTCCTGGTTTAAGTACATCTCCCATGGTGGTTTTATGATGCTCCAACACATCTTTCAGGGATTTAAAAGTACCATCAGCCCCAAGAAATCTGGACTTTATAGCAGTGGCGGTAATTATACCATCTTCTTTGAGCAAATCTTCGTAACACTGCAATAATTTGGAATATTTAGCATCCAGATAATTATTCAAAACCGTGGCTTCAATATTTCTTCCTTTTATTCTGTGAGCCCGATCATCCCAGGATTCCGGGTGACATTGCCTTCTTAAACTGATCTCTGCCCTACGGCCATTGACGGTCACCCTTGCATAAATAGGTGCAAGAGTGTGTTTTGTCTTAGCTAGATTAAGCCAAAACAGAATGCGAAAAGTGAGTTTTGTTTTCATTGCCTTTCATTTAGGTAACCGATTTAACATAATTGTCGAAAGTCAAATCACTCTAAAGCCAGCAAGGCTACTGGAAGGTAAGAAAAAAAAGATAACCGGATAGGTAACCGATTAGGTAACTTGAAGGATGATATTAAACATAAAAAAATGACTCCCAG
>ERZ1284729.10-NODE-10-length-34465-cov-18.007759_pt1 | contig 34465 bp, 30 predicted proteins | sample MGYA00454602_ERZ1284729 | MGnify/ENA primary metagenome ERZ1284729 (study PRJEB36292, sample SAMEA5787381) | metagenome | biome: Arctic soil; feature: perennial spring outflow channel; material: sediment | place: Canada | collected 2017-07-08 | depth 0.05 m ... | reverse complement strand
CGCTCCAAATTGCAATATTCATATACGGGCACAACTAAAGGTCAGGCCTTTGATCCACATTATTTATATGAACGTTATGATATTACGGATCCTTACGGGTTTAATCCGAACACGAATACCTTTAGAATTAACCTGACGGAAAATGCTTATCAAAAGTTCAAAAACCATCCGAATGTTGTTTCTATAAAGCGCAATATTGATTCGGCAGGAGTAAAAGAGTCAGGCGTTTTTCCAAATTCGGACATGCTTTCCTGGAATAAAGACAACTACGGGCCCATTTATATTCCAAAGAAAGGAGCCACTGTTCCACTTACCTTAGAATCGCTTCCTTTTTATAAACGCATAATAGAGGTTTATGAAGGTTCTGAAATGGGAAACACAAATAATATTAGTGTGAACGGCACTCAGGTCTTGCTAAATGGCACTGCACTCAATTCTTACACCTTTAAACAAGATTATTACTGGATGATGGGTGACAATCGACATAACAGTCTTGACAGCCGCTATTTTGGTTACGTCCCTGAAAATCATGTGGTGGGAAAACCTGTGTTCGTTTGGATGAGTTGGGATACCAACGGAAACGGAATCATGAATAAAATAAGATGGGAAAGATTGTTCACTACCGTTAGCGGAAACAGTGAGCCGGTCTCCTATTTGCCATATTTCCTTATTGCAGTTGTATTGATGATAGGATTTAATTTCTTCAAAAAAAGAAGGGATTCATAATTTATAAGGCTATGTTTTTTAAATCTTGAGCAAAAATTGAAACCTAAAAATTTTAACCACTTTAGGCACTTAAAACTAGACACTCAAAATTTTATGACCTTTATAATTATCTTTTAAAAGTTTATCATGCAGGAAATTTTATTATCCCTTCCTTATTTCGGTTCCATTTCTCATTTCAAGGAATTGGTAAAACCAGCATTAATAAAATTCGAGAATGAAGATAACTATCAAAAACAAACCTACAGGAATCGGATGTTTATTTATGATACCAACGGAAAATTACTGCTGAACATTCCTATAAAACACCTGTCAAAATCGAGTCCTAAACAGCATCAGAAATATAAGGATGTGCAAATAGATCCTGAATATAAATGGCAAAAGCAACATTGGAAATCCTTAAAAACGGCTTATCAAACTTCTCCCTTTTTTGAGTATTATGAAGATGAACTTGCACCGCTCTACCAAAAAGAGTTTAAGTACCTGATGGATTTTAATTACTCCTGCTTCGAAGTGATATGCGGATGCCTTCAGTTGAATATAGATTTTTATAAAACGTCGGAATATATTCCCGAACCTAAAAACGCATTTGATAAACGAGAGCTTATCAATGCGAAAATACAATTACAAATTTCCGAATACAACCAGGTTTTTATGGAAAAACATGGATTCCTGCCCAACCTTTCCATCCTAGACCTCATGTTTAATGAAGGCCCAAACTCAATCAATTATTTAAAAGAAGTACGAGGTTAGAAGTACGAAGGTAGAAGTAAAAAAGCCGGAAGAGCGAAGACCAAAAAAAAGTTAGAAGTATTAAGTTAGAAGTTTTCGATTCCTAATTTGGAATTTGTTTTTTAAAATTCGAAATCTTGAATTTGGAATTTGGAATTTGGCCCCGATGCTTCGGGGTGGAATCTCGAATCTTGAATTTGTTTTTTGGAATTCGAAATTTTCAATTTTCAATTTATTTTTCTACCATTTAATTCGGATCAAAAGGGGAAAATGATCGGAATAATTGACCGGAAAAACTTTAAAAGATTCAATCCCAATAGATTTGTCTATCATAAAAAAATCTATTCTTAAGGGAAAATAACTCAAATTGAATGATTTTCCGAATCCTGTTCCAGCTTCCAAAAACGCATCGTTAAAACGCGTCCCTTTTACCAGCTTGTAGATATAAGAAAAAGCAGTGTTGTTAAAATCTCCAATAATCAAGGTTTTATATGGTGATCTTTCCACTTCCTTCATCAACATCTCGGCTTGATTTTGCTGAAGTTTAAAACCGTACCCAATCCTTCCTATCAGTTTTTTTGAATCACCTTCCTGAAGATCTTTTATTTCCGGTTTGATGTTCAGGGACTGAAAGTGAACATTAAAGATCCGAAGGGTATCACTATCTTTAACAACATCGACAAAAATCGCGTTGTTATTGCCGTCTTCGGGAAACCCTACCGAATGTTTTTTAATGATGGGGTATTTTGAATAAATAGCAGAACCAAACTCAGAGTTCTTATCCTTTGAAAATATAAAATTATATGGAAAATCACTGAATATTTTGCCATCCCCAATAAAATGCTCCTGGGTAAGAATAATGTCAGGATCTTTTTCCGTAACGAAATCTGCGATTTTTCCCGGGATATTTTTATCCTTAGTCCATTTATAAGAATTGAACATTCGCACATTATAACTCATTACAGAAAGACTTTCTAGCTCAGTTTTTTCAGGTTTTCCTGAAAAATGAAATAAGGAAAGTACGTGATTATACCCAATAAGCAGGACTATTAAGGAAAGTAATAATTGTCTTTTAAACCTGATAGCCCAAAACAATAGAAAGAGTAAATTCAATATGATAAGCAAGGGAACTCCTAAACTTAAAACCGACAATAAAGGGAAGGTTTTTGGAGGAACATAAGGCAACAAATAAGAGATCGCTAAGGCAAAAGCCAACAGAGAATTGAGGACAAAAATTATTTTATCCAATAAGCCGAGGTTTCTCATTTAATCATCTTTTCCGGCATTAAACAAAAAATCTTTTTCCTGCTTTGTCAGACTTTCGTAACCACTTTTGCTTATTTTATCCAGAATACCATCTATTTTTTGTTGCTTCTCATTTTTGCTCACCTTGTTAGAAACTGGTTTTGCACGGGTACTTTCCTTTTTTTTATAAACTGTGTGCATGGTGGGTCGAGATTTTTTTCCTGAGACGAACAAGGAAAGGAACCCTGTGATTATCTTTTCAAATCCGCTGCCAATATCGTTTCCTTTTGCCAATTGATTTGCGTAAACATATCCAAATAATGCTCCGCCAAGATGCGCCAAATGGCCTCCCGCATTTCCAAAAGGAATTTGAATCACATCTATTACCACTAAAAATGCAGCGATATACCAGAACTTAATGGGACCTAAAATCAACAATCGTATCCTCATATTGGGAATATGTGTTGCAATGCCCACTAAAACAGCCATTACTCCGGCAGAAGCCCCCAGGAGGTAGGATTTTCCCGTAGCTTGAAAGGCTGGAAATAAATTATAGCTCAACATATAAACCAAAGCACCTATAATGACTCCTAGGAAATAAAAATTTAGAAGCTTTTTCGCTGAAAAGTAAGTGAGAAAATAAGTCCCGGCATAATATAAAATCAACATATTTGATAAGATATGCCATATTCCTGAATGCATAAAGGAATAGGTGATGATGGTCCAGGGTTTAAAGATATATTCTCCTGGTTCACTTGGAAAAACCAGCCATTCCGTAAGAAAATCAGATGGAAGCTGAAATAAAAAGGAAATAGTTTGAAAAAGGAAAAACAGGATAAAAACCAGCACATTCAGCGCGATGAGTTTTTCAAGCACCGACGCCGTTTGGAACTTATATCTAATTTTATCTGCTGTTCCCATTAATCCCATCTGTTTTGATTAAACTGATTTTTCTTCCAGTACCACATCATTATGAATCCGAAAAGCGCGCCTCCTACATGAGCAAAATGCGCTATTCCTCCCCCAAATATAGAATATCCCGTTATCCCGGAAAACAAATCTAATCCAATTAACACTGGGATAAAAACTTTGGCTTTAATAGGAATGGGTACAAAAATTAAAAACAGTTCTACATTTGGAAACAACATTCCAAAAGCCACCAGAATCCCGTAAATCGCTCCAGAAGCACCCACTGCGGGAGTATTAAAGGATATGAACATGCTCTCCAAAGTATCTTTTGATACCGAGTTCAAAATTTCTGTAGAATATTGTCCGGTCTCAAGTAATTGCTGAATTGCATCGGGGTTCATTCCGGCTTGCACCAATGCATTATATCCCGATTCCACATGATAATAATTAACAAGTGAATGCAGGATTGCCGCACCTATACCACAGGAAAAATAGAAAAACAAAAACTTGCTTTTCCCCAACATCTGTTCTATTGGGCTTCCAAAAGCCCAAAGCGCGTACATATTGAATAAAATATGCATAAATCCGCCGTGCATGAACATATGTGTAACAATTTGCCAAACCCCAAAATTCTCATTTTGGAAAAACCACAAAGAAAATAATTTATAGGTATAATCTCCTATAAACATTGTTCCTGCAAAAAATATAACGTTAATTATAATAAGAACCTTTACGGTATCTGTGATTCTTCCCATTTACATAAATTTTTTTTCCAATTCTTCAACCTGCAAGGTAATAAAAACAGGCTTGTTAAATGGGGTTAATGAAGGCTCTTTACAAGCAAATAATCCGTTTACAAGATGTTGTTGTTCCGTTGAATTTAGCAAATTTCCTGATTTTACCGCCATACTTTTTGCCAAAGATTTTGCCAGCAAGTCGGTTTGTGAAAAATTGTTCTCAGGCACCTCATTTTCAAAATCAGCCAGCAATCTCTCCAGCAGTATTTCGACTTCACTTTCTGAAATTGTTGTAGGAACTCCAGTGATTTCGACCGAATCTGATTTTATATCGGAAAAAATAAACCCGGTTTGTTCAAGAGAATCCTTAATCCCCTGTAATAATTTTATTTCCTGTTGATTAAACTGAAGTATTAAAGGAAACAATAACTGCTGGCTCACTGCTGCAGATAAGGTGATGCTTTTTAAAAGTTCTTCATAAAGAATCCGTGTGTGAGCGCGATGCTGATCTATTACCAACATGCCATTCTTTAAGGTGCTGATGATATATTTTTTATTGAGCTGAAACGTGGAATTTGGAGTTTCAACAGTTTTGGAGGCACCAAATAGATTTCCCGTTACCTCCTCACTTTCAAATTCAATTTGCTTGAGGTCTATAAGATTTGAATCGCTATTTAAACCCGTATATAAACCTTCCCAATCTCCCGGACCTTTTTTAAAGGAACTTCTAAATCCACTGCCACTCCCCGATTCGTTTTTAAATGGATTAAAATTCCGGTCTACTTCAATTTGTGGAGTTCCAACAGACCTGTTTTTAAAATCGTACGGAGTATCCAGACTGGGATCCCTTTCAAAATCAAGCACAGGAGCCACATTGAATTGACCCAAGCTGTGTTTTATGGAACTGCGCAAAATTGCATACAGCGCGTGTTCATCATCAAACTGAATTTCAGTTTTTGTAGGATGTATATTGATATCGATACTTTTGGGATCTACTGTCAGATATAAAAAATAACTCGGAAATGCTTTATCTTTCAACAATCCTTCAAAAGCGGCGGTTACCGCGTGGTTTAGGTACGGGCTTTTTATAAACCTGTCGTTTACGAAGAAAAATTGTTCGCCCCGCGTGCGCTTGGCAAATTCTGGTTTTCCCACAAATCCTGAAATTGTAATAATTTCGGTCTCTTCATTTACAGGCACCAGTTTTTCACTGGTTTTACCTCCTAAAATATTAGTGATCCGTTGCCTGTAATTGGTATTTGGAAGCTGAAATAATTCGCTTGAATTGTGAGTCAGTGAAAATGTTATATTGGGATGAGCCAGCGCAACTCGCTGAAATTCATCAATAATATGACGGATCTCAACGGTATCTGATTTTAAAAAATTGCGTCTTGCAGGAATATTGTAAAATAGGTTTTTAACACTGATGGAGGTACCCCGGGAAGTTACACAGGCCTCCTGAGAGATGATCTGGCTACCTTCTATTTTTATGCAGGTGCCAACTTCATCTTCTTCCCTTTTTGTTTTAAGCTCTACGTGTGCAATTGCGGCTATGGATGCTAATGCCTCGCCGCGAAAACCTTTGGTATGTAAGTGGAACAGATCTTCTGCCGATTTAATTTTGGAAGTTGCATGCCGTTCAAAACTCAGTCGGGCATCGGTAAGACTCATCCCCATACCATCGTCTACCACTTTTACCAAAATTTTCCCGGATTCCTTTACATAAACCTGGATATTTTTTGCCTCGGCATCTATCGCATTTTCGAGAAGTTCCTTAATAACCGATGCGGGACGTTGAACCACTTCCCCTGCAGCAATTTGATTGGCTACATGATCCGGTAATAAATGAATAACATCACTCATTTACGGCCGATTCGAAAAGATGGATAAATCAAAGTCTATGATCCACAAAAAGAGAAGTACCAATAAAAGTATAATTATTATTAAACGCTTGTTGATTTCACGATTGCCTCTGGTTCTGCTTGATTTTCGCGCATCGGACCATTGAGCTCCATAATCGTTAGCGTTGGTAATATTTTTGTATTTATTGAATTTTGAATCGAATGAATAAATATTACCCTCATCTTTCCCCTTATAATAACGTGGAGTGTAATTATATCGGGAATTCTTCCTGGGTTTTAATAGATTTATTTTCAAAACGTTTGCTTTTTTGAATATTCAAATTTACTTAAAAAGCCTCAAAAAAGAAAGCTGTTTTAAGCCAAATAAAAGGAACAAGAATAATGCCGAAGGAAAGCTGGATTTATTTTTAGAACTGGGCGTCCTTTCGAAGTTGCGCCATTTTAATTGCAGAAATGCCAGACTCGGTGCCTTTGTTCCCGTATTTCCCACCAGAACGGTCTATTGCCTGTTGCATATTTTGATCTGTAAGCACGCAAAAAATAACGGGAATATCGTGTTTTACGTTTAAATCTTTAATGCCGTGAGTAACGCCCTGGCACACATATTCAAAATGTTTGGTTTCTCCTTCTACGACACTGCCAATGGCGATAATGGCATCTAGCATATCAAAGCTTTCCTGCATTTTTTTACAGGCATATATAAGTTCAAAACTCCCGGGAACATTCCAACGCACGATTTTCTCTTCAAGAACACCATTTGCTTTCAATGCTTCAATAGCACCACGGTACAAACCTTCGGTTATTTCTTCATTCCATTCAGCCACAACAAGTCCAAAACGAAATTCCTTGGCATTTGGAACTCTGTTTTTATCGTATTTAGAAAGATCTTTCCCGGTAGTGGCCATATTTTTATTTCATTGCCTGTGCACGCCCCATATAAACAGGTACTTGGTTAGCCTCAGAAGATGTTGAGAATTCGTCTTTTATTCTGTCTAAATATTTTATTGCCTGTTCACCCTTACCTAACTGTATAGCAGTAATGGTGGCTTTAAGAAGAAACTTTGGCGCTGTGAACTCATTTGACCTCATCGAAGCAGCTTTGTCATAATACTTCAAAGCTTCTTCCGGCTGGTTTAATTGTAAAAAAGCATCACCTATTCCCCCTACTGCAAGAGCTGCCAATATTTCATCATCGCTATTAAAATCTTCCAGTTGATCTATAGCTTCCTGGTAACTATTTGTATTTAAATAAGCAAATCCAGCATAGTAATGTGCTAAATTGGCAGCTTTGGTACTACTATAATTGTCAATAATATCAAGAAAACCATATTTTCCTTCACCTCCTGTAATAGACATATTATATAAGGAATCGGCTTGTGTCCCACTACCGGCCAATGCAGTGTCAAAATAACGCTGTGCCTGAAACATTTCATTGGCAGCTTCTGCTTCCTTAGGCTCTTGTATAAACTTTTGGAACCCTAAGTATCCTAAAACAATAACTGCAGCCAAACCAACAATGATGTAGATGTATTTTTGGTTTTCTGCCACCCATGCTTCGGTTTTCCCAGCAGACTCGTCCAGGGTGTTAAAAACTTCAGCTGTAGTAGATTCCTGTTCAACCTTTGTTCTTGCTTTTTCTTTACTTGATGGTTTTTTGCCTTTTTTATTATAAGTCGCCATAAAATGGATTTAATGAATGGCAAAAATAAAATTTTTATTCTTATTTAGGCTTGAAAATTTTTCTTATTTTTTAATAATTTCCACAACATTCACTTACCTTTACCCTAATTCACACAACTATTATTAAGCTGAATAACAGCCATTTATGTTTATAAAATCCCTCTCTTTAGTTAATTACAAAAATTTTGATTCCATCTTATTTAATTTCGATGCTAAAATAAATTGTTTGGTAGGACATAATGGGGTAGGAAAAACGAATGTTTTAGACAGTATTTACCACCTTTCTTTTGGTAAGAGCTACTTCAACCCAATTACCAGCCAGAACATCAACCACAATGCCGATTTTTTTGTGATTGAAGGAATCCTGGAAAAAAATGACCGGGAAGAACAAATTCTGGTAAGCGCCAGGCGGGGCCAAAAAAAAATGATCAAGCGTAATAACAAAGCCTATGAGAAATTCAGCGAACATATAGGTTTTATTCCCTCGGTAATTATTTCCCCGGGCGATAGGGATTTGATTCTGGAAGGAAGTGACACACGGCGCAAATTTATAGACGGAGTGATCTCCCAAAGTGACCGGGATTATTTGAATTCTTTAATCCAGTACCAGAAGATCCTCGCACAAAGAAATGCGCTTTTGAAATTTTTTGCCGCCAATTCCAAATTTGACAGGGATACACTTGAAATTTACAACATTCAGATGTCTGCTTTGGGAAACATTCTGTTTGAAAAAAGGACGGCTTTTTTAAATGAATTCATACCAATTTTTGATAAACGTTACACAGAGATCGCCAATAATAAAGAACAGGTTTCCATTGAATATAAAAGCCGGTTATTTGAAAAATCCATATTAGAATTGTTGGAAGAAAACCTTCAAAAAGATATGATCTTGCAATATACCGGAGTAGGTGTGCATAAAGACGATCTCAGCTTCGAAATTGACGGGCATCCAATAAAAAAATTCGGTTCGCAGGGACAGCAAAAATCATTTTTAATTGCACTTAAACTGGCACAATTCGATTTTATTAAGAATATAAGCAAAGGAAATCCCATATTGCTGCTGGACGATATTTTTGACAAATTGGACGAACAGCGGGTTGCGCATATCGTAGCCCTTGTCGCTGAAACCGGATTGGGACAAATTTTTATAAGCGACACCCACGCCGAGAGGACTGAGAAAGTGGTAAAAGAAAGCAATCAATCTTATAAAATATTTAAATTATGAACAAGTATTTAGGAGGCTTAATTTTTGCGTTTTTGATAACAGGCTGCAATAATCAGGATCCCTCGGAGCAACTGGACGACCTTAACGGATATTGGGAAATTGAACGCGTGGAATTTTCAAAAGATTCTATTAAGGAATTCAAAATAAATGAAAATGTCGATTTTATTGATATTAAAGACGGAAACGGATTCAGAAAAAAAGTAAGGCCACAATTTGATGGAACGTACACGGTAACCAATGATGCCGAAAAAGTGGTCGCGAAAATTGAAGAAGGAAAATTAATTTTATATTACACCACCCCTTTCGATTCCTGGAAAGAAACAGTGATCAAGGCTGATGAAGACAGGTTGAGCGTCAAAAATAGCAGTGGAAAAATTTATCATTACAAACGGTTTACCCCACTTTTAAGTGATTATGAAGAAAAGAAATAACGAAAACATGAATTTAAGTGAGGCATTGCAAAATTTTGTCTCCACCAATAAATTGCAAACCGGACTGGACAAGGTAAATGCAAAGGATGTATGGAACCGGGAAATGGGACCTGCAATAGAAAAATATACCACCGCCATTAAACTGGATGGCAGCACTCTTTATATACAATTGAGTTCTTCGGTTTTAAGGGAAGAATTGAGTTACGGGAAGGAACGAATTATAAACAGGCTTAATGAAGCACTTGGAAAAATTTTGATCAAAAAATTGATATTGAGGTAATCTAAGAGTCCTATGTTAAGTCCAAATTTCTTCGCAAACCATATTTTTAAAACAAAAAACCACCTCGGATAAGGTGGTTTATTATTATTTATAATCAGGAATTATTAAAACAGTTCCCTTCCTGAGAAATGGAATGTCGATTCAATTTCAGCATTTTCATCGCTATCGCTCCCATGAACGGCATTTTCAGCGATAGAGGTTGCATATTTGTTCCTGATGGTTCCTTCTGCAGCTTCTGCAGGATTAGTAGCACCAATTAATATTCTGAAATCTTCTACTGCATTTTCTTTTTCTAACACAGCGGCAACAATTGGCCCGCGTGTCATAAATTCAACCAATTCACCAAAAAACGGACGTTCTTTATGTACGGCATAAAAAGTTTGCGCGTCATGGAGGGTCATTTGGATCATTTTCAAAGCGACAATTCTAAATCCAGAAGCGTTTATCTGTTCAAGGATTCCGCCTATGTTTCCCTTTTCTACCGCATCGGGTTTAATCATTGTAAAAGTTCTATTATTTGCCATTTTATGGATTTTAAAATTTTGGTAAAAATAAGCAATAGAATGCTTTTTGCAAGTCAATGTTTACTTTTATCTAAAAACCATTAAATAATAGTCTCGATCCGCTTAAAATTTGTTTCATTTGTGATTAATTTTCCACTGACAAAAATAAAGATCCAAAATTTAAGTAAATATTATAAAATTGTATCTTTACCCCTTATTATGATAGAACAAAGTATTTTAGAAATTACCTCCGACCTTTCTCGAGCCAACAAAATTGTTATTGTTCCTCATAAGGGGCCCGATGGAGATGCTATTGGTTCGTGTTTAGCACTTTACCATTTTTTGAAAGAAAAAGGACATAGCGTTCAGGTAATTGCCCCGAATGATTTCCCTCAATTTTTAAAATGGCTTCCCGGAAGTGAAGATATCTTAATTTACGAGAACAAAGTTGAACAGTGTAATAAATTAATTGAAGAGGCCGAAATAGTTTTTACATTAGATTTTAATATGCTGAACAGGGCCGGTGATATGGTAGACGTGTTAACAGCTTCCAATGCCAGTTTTATAATGATAGACCATCATCCGGAACCTTCGGATTATGCAAATCATACTTATAGTGATTCAACAATGAGTTCCACCTGCCAGATGGTTTATAAATTTATTCATAAACTACACGGTTTAAAGTTAATCACACCGGAAATTGCAACCTGTTTATATACTGGAATTATGACCGATACAGGCTCCTTTAAATACAGGTCAACTTCCAGTGAAACCCATCGCGTCATAGCCGATTTGATCGATAAAGGCGCTGATAACGCAAAAATCCAGCATTTAATTTATGATACATTTTCCGAAAACCGGATGCGGCTTTTGGGGGTTGCTTTACAAAACCTTAAAGTAATCAAGGAATTAAAAACAGCCTATATCACACTTTCCCAGGAAGAACTGGATAAGAATAATTTCAGAAAAGGAGATACCGAAGGTTTTGTGAATTATGGTTTATCCTTGGAAGGAATTGTTTTCGCAGCGATTTTTATCGAACATAAAGCCGAAGGCATCATAAAAATAAGTTTCAGGTCTAAAGGAACCTACTCGGTAAACGATTTTGCGCGAGCTCATTTTAATGGTGGCGGGCATCTAAATGCTGCCGGCGGTAAAAGCGAACTAAGCCTTGAAAATACCGAAATAAAATTTAACAGTATTATAAATGAATACCGGGACCAGCTAGTAAATTTATGAAGCAATCAATCCTTTATTTAATCCTTTTGGTCATTGGTCTGGCAGGTTGTAAATCGCCTGAAGCCCGGCGACCGGTTACTCAAAATTCCGGTTCTTATATCAATGAATCGATCATGCGCAATCGGGATTTGATAGCAAATGAGGAAGCTGAGATCTTAAAATTGATCGAAAAGGATTCTAGCAAAGAATACATCGCTTCAAATAATGGATTTTGGTATTATTACAACAAAAAATCTACCGATTCTATTGAAACTGAAACCCCAAAATTTAAAGATATTGTAAAATTTGACTATACCATAAAATCCCTTTATGGGGATGTTATTTATGACCAAAGCGAATTGCCAACCAGAACCTACGCGATAGATCAGGAAGAACTTTTTAGTGGCCTACGGGAAGGTTTAAAACTAATGAAAGAAGGCGAAGTGGTTACCTTTATATTTCCTTCGCATAAAGCCTTTGGTTATTACGGCGACAAAAATAAAATAGGTACTAATGTACCCATCATCACTACAGTAAATCTGTATTCAATAATTCACGAAACCAATAATCCCAAAAACTAATATGAAAAAATTAAACATGCTTTTTGTTTGTGCCATTTTAATTGGCCTTGTAGGCTGTAAAGAAGATTACCCTGATTTAGAAGACGGACTTTACGCCGAATTTAATACAAATAAAGGCTCATTTGTAGCCGAATTGTATTTCGAGGAAACCCCTATAACTGTAGCCAATTTTGTTTCACTCGCTGAAGGAAAAACCCACAAAATGTTGGACAGCGCTTTTCAAAAAAAGAAATTTTACGACGGACTTATTTTTCACCGCGTGATCAAAGATTTTATGATCCAGGGTGGAGATCCTTCTGGGACCGGAAGCGGCAATCCGGGATATGTATTTCCCGATGAAATTGTTGACTCTTTGAGCCATGATTCCAAAGGAATATTATCTATGGCCAATGCAGGCCCGGGAACAAATGGAAGCCAGTTTTTTATAACCCTTAAAGAAACTCCCTGGTTAGACGGGAAACACACGGTTTTTGGAAAAGTTGTTCAAGGCCTGGAAGTAATAGACAGTATTGGGCAAGTGCCAACTGCTGGTGCAGATAAGCCGGTTGAAGATGTGGTAATAGAAACTTTGAACATAATCAGAAAAGGGAATGCTGCCAAAAATTTCGATGCTCCAAAAGTTTTTGAAGCTAAGTTAGCCGATGCAAAAGCAAAACAGGACGAAGCTACTAAAAAACAGGAAGAAGCTAAGAAAGTCAATGCCGAAAAATTTGAAGCCTTTAAAGCTGATGTTGTAGAACTGGAAAGCGGTTTGAAGATTCACTTTTTGGAAAAAGCTGATGGGACAAAACCAAAAGTTGGGGATATGGTAGAAGTTCATTACGCAGGGTATTTTACAAACGGAGCCCTGTTCGACACCAGTATTGAAGAAGTTGCCCTCAACGCCGGGATTTTCAATCAACAAAGAAAGGACCAGGCAGGATATAACCCCATGGTTGTTCCTTATGGTCCTGAGGCTCAGATGATCCCAGGTTTTAAAGAAGGTTTACAACAAATGACCGTGGGAGACAAAGCTATTTTATACATCCCTGCTCATTTGGCATATGGCGAAAGAGGTGCAGGGAATGTTATTCCACCTAATGCCGACCTAATCTTTGAATTGGAAATGATAGGAATTCAGGAATAAACATTTCTAAATACAAACCAAAAAAAGCGGCTGTCAAATTACTTTGACAGCCGCTTTACTTTTATAAATATAAGTTTAATTTTTCTGAGGAATATTCTTTAAAATTTCAAGTAAAAATTTCCAATATTTTTGAGCTGAGGAGATACTCGCCCTTTCATCGGGAGAATGTGCCCCTCGAATGGTAGGACCAAAAGAGATCATATCCATTTCAGGATAATGCTGCCCGATAATCCCGCATTCCAAACCGGCATGACAGGCGGCGATATCGGCTTTTTCGTGGTACATCTTTTCGTATAATTCGTCCAAAACCGTCAAGATAGCAGAATCCCTGTTTGGTGCCCATCCAGGATAACTACCGGAAAGTTCTACATTGCAGCCTGCAAGTTCAAATGCAGATCTCAAACTGTTTGCCAAATCGTTTTTAGAAGATTCAACAGAAGATCTGGTAAGGCATTTTATGTTTATATTACCTTCTTTAACTTCAATTTTAGCAATATTATTGGAAGTTTCCACCAAACCTTCAATTTCAGGACTCATCCTGTAAACCCCGTTGTGGGCAGCATAAATACCTTTCATCAAAGCTTCCTGTGCGGCTTCTTCCATCACCTTTTCCGGAACAGCAGTTTCTGTGATCTCCAATTCCAAATTTGGTTCCAATTGGGCAAATTCGGTTTTAATCGTATTCATGATTTCATTGGCTTCATGTTTAAAGGCCTTCACCTGTAAATCATCTACCGTAACAATTGCTTCACTTTCCCTGGGGATAGCATTTCGAAGGCTGCCTCCAATGATCTGGGAAATCCGTAATCCGTAATTTTCGTTTGCATCAAAGAGCAAACGGTTCATAAATTTATTGGCATTGCCAAGTCCTTTTATGATATCCATTCCGGAATGTCCGCCTTGCAGACCTTTTAGGGTGATTTTAAAAGCAGCAGAACCTTCAGGTGTATTTTCTTCAATGTAAGATTTGGAAGCAGTTACATCTACGCCACCGGCACATCCAATTCCTATTTCATCGTCTTCTTCTGTATCCAGATTTAAAAGGATCTCTCCTTTAAGCAATCCCTCTTCCAAACCTTTTGCACCTGTCATTCCGGTTTCTTCATCTATAGTAAACAAGGCTTCCAGTGCAGGATGTTCAATAGTATCGCTTTCCAGAATTGCCATAATACTCGCAACACCAAGACCGTTGTCTGCACCAAGGGTTGTTCCTTTAGCCCGAACCCAATCCCCATCAATAAACATATCAATTCCCTGAGTGTCAAAATTAAAACTGGTGCTGCTGTTTTTTTGGTGCACCATATCCAGGTGTGACTGTAAAACCACAGGTTTCCTGTTTTCCATCCCTTTGGTAGCAGGTTTTTTGATAATCACGTTGCCTACCTTGTCAACAATGGTTTCGAATTTCAAACGCTTACCAAAATTTTTTATAAATTCAATTACCCGTTCTTCTTTCTTCGAAGGTCGGGGAACTTCGTTCAAATCGGCAAAATTGCTCCAGAGATTTTTTGGCTCCTGGGCTCTTATTTCTTCATTCATAATATAGATATTTAATAATTCGGTAATTACACAAAGATATTGGTAATTAACAAAGCACGAAAATTTGTTCCTTCTTTATTAGTTTGTAATTTTAACCCGTGAAAAATAAAGCCGGAATCATTTTAGCCATTTTACTGCCACTGCAATATGTGGCAATCAGGATCATTTCCGGTTATCCAACCTTTATCGAAAACTGGTACAGCCTAGGATTGTACCCATATATTTCAAAGATTATGAGGTTTTCCCTGGGGATATTACCATTTTCCTTCGGAGATTTGTTGTACACTTTTTTGATTTTTTCCATTATTAGATGGATCATAATTAGAATTAATACCAAGTTCAAATATCCACGGAAATGGGTAATCGATTTTTTCGCCATATTCTCAATTATTTATTTTTGTTTTCATCTGTTTTGGGGATTAAATTATTACCGGTTGCCACTTCACAAAACCCTAAAAATAAAAAACACCTATACTACTGAAGAACTGGTATTGCTGACCGAGACCCTTATTAAAAGATCTAATGAGGTACATCGTGAACTGATGCATAACGATTCGTCTTTAGTACCATATAATTTTAGAAAGACTCAAATTCTTAAAAATACTATTGACGGATTTGATTTCCTAAGTGCCGAATATCCCAAGCTTACTTATCACGGGAAAAGTTTAAAACCTTCTTTATATAGCATTCCCCTAACTTATATGGGATTTAACGGATATTTAAATCCGCTCACGAATGAAGCCCAGGTAAATACGCAAATAGTAAATTATAAACTGCCCACAACAGCAAGTCACGAAATTGGCCATCAATTGGGTTTTGCCAAAGAAAATGAAGCCAACTTTATAGCTTGCCTGGCCACGATAAAGCACCCTGATCCATATTTCCGGTATTCCGGATTTACCTTTGCCCTTCGATATTGTTTAAACGAATTATATATCCGAGATTGTAATAAGGCCGAAACTTTAGTAAAATCAATCAATCCCGGGATTCTGGCAAATTATAAGGAGGTTCGGGATTTTTGGATAATTCATCAAAATCCTTTCGAATTTATTTTTCAATTCACCTACAGCGGGTTTTTAAAAGCCAATAACCAGCAAGATGGAATGAAAAGCTATAGTTATGTAGTGGCCCTTTTAGTTAATTATTTCGATGATGTGGAGAATGCGTTCTAGACCTTATTGCTAATTATTAAAATTTTTCTTTTAAACCAGTTTACTAAAAATTCTTAAGCTATTTATATCTGCGGGAATTTATATCTGCTTAATTTTGAATTATGTATAAACAAATTTCAAGTTCTCAAAATCCTGCTATTAAAAGGCTTTTTCAACTTCAGGAAAAATCACGCTCCAGGAAAAAAGAAGGGGTTTTTACAGTTGAAGGAATTCGCGAGATCTCACTCGCGCTTAAAGGCGGATTTGAAATTTCAGAACTTTATTTTTGCGTCGAATTGTTCTCAGAAGAACAAATTTTAACGCTTATTAAAAACAACAGTTTTCAGCCTGATGTTACCGAAATTTCGAAGGAAGTTTACAATAAAATTGCAGTTCGCGGCAGTACCGAAGGACTCATAGCAATTGTGAAATCTAAGGATTTGGGGTTGGATAATCTTCAGTTAAATTCAAATAATTTGCTGATATTAGTTGCTGAAGCTCCTGAAAAACCGGGAAATATTGGCGCATTATTGCGCACGGCCGATGCCGCAAATGTGGATGCTGTTTTAATCGCCAATCCAAAAACAGATCTGTTCAATCCCAATATTATTCGTTCCAGCGTGGGTTGTGTGTTTACCAATAAGGTAGCAACTGGTACTACTTCAGAAATTATTAAATTTTTAAAGGAACATGGTATTTCTATCTATGCTGCGGAACTTAAAGCTTCCAAAAATTACGATGAAATAGATTTCAACAAATCCTCTGCAATAGTGGTTGGAACGGAAGCAACAGGTCTTAGTGGAGAATGGTTAGAAAATTCAGATCAAAATATCATTATCCCTATGCAGGGGGAAATAGACAGCATGAATGTTTCTGTAGCAGCGGGAATCCTGATTTTTGAAGCTAAAAGACAACGGGGATTTTGAAGTACGAAGTTAGAAGTAAAAAAAGTGGAAAGTGAAGAGGGGAAAGTGAAGAGAAAATAGAATAAGAGAATAGAGAAGAGACTTTCTGGAGTTTAAAATGATGCAGTAACGAAGTGACGTTGTGATGAAGTAAAAAAGTTGAAAGTGAATTGAAAAAAAAGTCAAGAACCAAGAAACAAGATCAGAAAAAAAGAAAATTCTTGCCCGCCCTAACGGAAAAGGCCGGTTTGTGGCTGAAAATACTTAATAAAAACCTATAATAGCTAAATCAAATTGATCTTAAGATCAATAATAACCATCAAAAATCATAAAAATTGAATCCTGAAACCCTTTTCTATATTATAATTGCAATTATTATAATTGATTTTGCTTTAGATAAAATAATCGAGGCACTTAATGCCCGGCATTTTAAAGATCCTGTTCCCCAGGAATTAAAGGATGTTTACAATGAAACTGAATACAAAAAATCTCAGCGGTACAATAAAGAAAATTATAATTTCGGACTGATCACTTCCACATTTTCTTTGCTTTTAATGCTTGTTTTTTTGTTTTTTGATGGGTTTTCCTATTTAGATTCCCTTGCCAGAGGCTTTTCTGACGACCCTATTCTTATCGCATTGATATTTTTTGGAATAATAATGTTTGCCAGTGATTTACTAACATTGCCATTTTCCTTGTACAGCACCTTCGTGATCGAAGAAAAATATGGATTCAATAAAACCACAAAAAAAACCTTTTTTACAGACAAGTTGAAATCCTGGGTCCTGCTGGCAATTTTAGGAGGAGGAGTTTTAGCACTTATCGTGTGGTTTTATCAAATTACAGATGAAAATTTCTGGTGGTACACATGGATCCTGATCATAATTTTCACCCTGTTTGTAAATATGTTTTACGCAAAACTAATTGTGCCGCTTTTTAACAAACAGACCCCACTACCGGAAGGATCCCTGCGAACCAAAATTGAAAACTATGCGCAAAAGGTCGGTTTTAAACTGGATAATATTTTTGTGATAGACGGCTCAAAACGCAGCACCAAAGCAAATGCCTATTTTTCAGGTTTCGGAAAGGAAAAAAGGATTACACTGTTCGACACTCTCATAAAAGATTTGGAAGAAGAAGAAATTTTAAGTGTGTTGGCTCATGAAGTTGGGCATTATAAAAAGAAACATATTTTCGCAAATCTGGCCGCTTCCATTATGACCACCGGATTCACTCTTTGGTTGTTGTCACTGTTTATAGGAAACCCTTTGCTTTCACAAGCTTTGGGGGTTACCCGGCCCAGTTTTCATATAGCTTTAATAGCATTTGGGATATTATATAGCCCGATTTCAGAGATTACCGGTTTAATGATGAATTATCTTTCCAGGAAGTTTGAATACCAAGCCGATAATTATGCAAAAAAGACTTACAATGCCCAAGCCTTGATCTCCAGTTTGAAGAAGTTGTCAAAAACCAGCCTTAGCAATCTAACTCCGCACAAAGTTTATGTTTTTATGAACTACTCCCACCCTACTCTTTTACAACGATATAAAAATTTGAAAGAAAATTTGTAGTTGTTTCTTTTCAATCTTAATCGTAATTTTAGGCCATGAAAGAAGCGATATCAGATAAGGAAAATAAAAATATTGCCCGGCAATACAAGGAGTTATTGCGCATTAGTTATCAAACTCTTTCTGACGATGACAAAAGATTGATCAGATTGGCTTTTGATACAGCTGTTGATGCGCATAAAGGGCAGCGCCGTAAATCCGGGGAAGCTTATATTTTTCATCCTATTGCTGTTGCTAAAATCGTCGCTTCTGAAATAGGTTTGGATGCCACTTCCATAGCCGCTGCACTGCTTCATGATGTGGTGGAGGACACAAAATATACCCTTGAGGATATTGAGCGTATGTTTGGTAAAACCGTGGCACGAATTGTTGACGGACTTACCAAGATCTCACATTTAAAAAAGGATAAGGATGTTTCCATGCAGGCAGAAAACTTCAGGAAAATGTTACTTACCCTTAACGATGACATAAGGGTGATTATCATAAAAATTGCCGACAGGTTCCACAATATGCTAACCATGGAATCCATGCAACCTGACAAGCAGGAAAAAATTGCTTCAGAAACTTTATACATATATGCACCCCTCGCCCATAGAATAGGACTTTACAGTATAAAAACAGATTTGGAGGATCTTTCATTAAAATACACCGAGCCAGAAGTGTATAATTATATCCTCCTCAAGATCAGGCAAAGTAAGGAAGAACAGGATGCTTATATTCAGGATTTTACCCAGGCAATTAAGAATTCTCTAGACCAGGAAAACCTGGATTATATAATCAAAGGACGCCCCAAATCCATTTTCTCCATCAGGAAAAAAATGCAGGCCCAAAATATAAGTTTCGATGAGGTTTTCGATAAGTTCGCTGTCCGGATCATCTACAAAAGTGATCTTGCCAATGAGAAGTTCCTTGCCTGGAAAATATATTCCATAGTTACAGATCACTTCCGTCCTAACCCAATAAGATTACGGGACTGGATCTCATCTCCCAAATCTACCGGTTATGAGGCTCTTCATATTACAGTTATGGGTCCAAAAGGAAGATGGGTTGAAGTGCAAATAAGAAGTGAGCGTATGAACGAATTGGCCGAAAAAGGTTATGCAGCCCACTATAAATATAAGCATGGACAGGAGAAGGAGGAAAAAGGAATGGAAGAATGGCTTAACCGATTAAAGGAAGCACTGGAAAATTCCGAAGTCAATGCCGTAGATTTTGTTGAACAGTTTAAACTGAATTTATATGCCAAGGAAATATTTGTATTTACACCACAGGGAGATTTAAAATCCTTACCAAAAGGAGCAACACCGCTGGATTTCGCTTTTAATATCCATACACAAATAGGGCTTCATACAAGGGGAGCGAAAGTAAATAATAAATTGGTGCCTTTAAGTCATGAGCTGAAAAATGGAGATCAAATAGAAATTATTACCTCTGCAAATGCAAAACCTAACATTAACTGGCTCGAGTTTGCTACAACTGCCAGAGCCAGGGCAAAAATAAAATCCTCGCTAAGAGAAGAAAAGAAAGAGCTCGCAGAAGAAGGAAAAGCGATTCTGGCCAGGAAACTCAAAGCCCAAAAGCTTAATTTTAATGAAAAAATGATCAATGAACTGGTTATCTATTTCAAATTAAAAACCAGTCTTGACCTCTTTTACCGGGTAGGAATAGGTAAAATTGACAATACCAAATTAAAGGAGTTTACAGCCTCCAGAAGCAATGCTTTTGTGAGCTATATAAAGAGTAAGATTAAGAAACCCTCAATAGCCGAAGATCTCAACAAGGATGAATTCACATCCAAATATGATCAACTGGTATTTGGAAAAGAAGAAGAAACTCTGGATTATAAATTGGCTAATTGTTGCAATCCCATTCCGGGGGACAGCGTTTTTGGATTTGTAACTGTAAGTGAAGGGCTTAAAGTGCATAAAAAAGATTGCCCAAATGCAATTCAACTTCAAAGCAATTATTCCTACCGGATTATGCCGGCAAAATGGATAGATTCGTCACAACAGGATTTTAAATCGGTAATCAAGTTAACCGGGATAGATAATTTGGGATTAGTAAGTGAAATAACCAAAGAGATTTCGAAAAGTATGAATGTAAATATTAGGAATATTAATTTTGAAAGTTCCGGAGGGCTATTTACCGGAAGAATAACCGTTTTTGTTAAAACTAATTCTATATTAAATACCCTGATGGACAGACTTAAAAAAATTAGTGGTATCCACAAGGTCACTCGAGAATAAACGATATCTTTACAAGGAAGGAAAATTATGAGTAAAAAAATTATAAATAAAAATGATCAGGCCGTAGTCAAAAATGTGTTTACCAAGTTTTTGGAGGATAAAGGTCATCGCAAAACCCCAGAACGTTTTGCCATTCTTCAGGAAATATACAATAATGAAGAACATTTTGACATAGAGTCGCTTTATGTTAATATGAAGAACAAAAAATACCGCGTAAGCAGAGCGACTTTGTACAATACCATTGAATTGTTGCTGGAATGCGCCTTAGTAAGAAAACACCAGTTCGGACAAAGTCAGGCTCAGTATGAAAAATCTTATTTTGACAGACAACACGATCATATAATTTTAACCGATACTGGAGAAGTTATTGAATTTTGCGATCCCAGGATACAAAGTATCAAACAAACAATAGAAGAGGTATTTAATATAGATGTTTCTAAACATTCTTTATACTTTTACGGCACAAAAAAACAACCAATCAATTAAATTTTTTAATTAATACTTATGGCAGTAGATTTACTACTCGGGTTACAATGGGGTGATGAAGGAAAAGGTAAAATTGTAGACGTATTTACCGAAAAATATGATATTATTGCACGCTTTCAAGGAGGACCCAATGCAGGCCACACTCTGGAATTTGATGGGCAAAAGCATGTACTTCACACAATCCCCTCAGGAATATTTCATAAAAACACAATAAATCTAGTTGGAAACGGAGTTGTTATAGATCCTATTATTTTCAGAAAAGAACTTGAAAATTTAGATACCTATATCACCAATTATAGATCTAATTTATTGATTTCACGGAAAGCGCATTTAATACTTCCTACCCACCGATTGCTGGATGCCGCTTCTGAAGCTTCTAAAGGAAAAGCGAAAATTGGTTCAACCCTAAAAGGTATTGGGCCAACTTATATGGATAAAACCGGAAGGAACGGGATACGGGTTGGCGATCTGGAACTGGATGGATGGAAAGATAAATATCGCGCTTTGGCTGACAAGCATGAATCGATGATCAAATTTTATAATGTGGATGTTCAGTATAACCTTGCTGAACTGGAGGAAGAGTTTTTTGCCGCCATTGAAGAATTGAAAACCTTAAAATTTATTGACAGCGAACACTATTTACAAGTGGCTCAAAAAGAAGGAAAAACGGTATTAGCAGAAGGAGCACAAGGTTCTATGCTTGATATAGATTTTGGAACCTATCCATTTGTCACCTCATCTACCACAACTGCAGCAGGTGCATGTACAGGGTTAGGAGTGTCACCAAATAAAATAGGCGATGCCTTTGGTATTTTTAAAGCCTACACTACCCGTGTGGGCAGCGGACCTTTTCCTACCGAATTATTTGATGAGGACGGAAAAATTATAAGTCGGGTTGGCAACGAGGTTGGTGCAACAACGGGAAGGCCAAGAAGATGCGGGTGGCTGGATTTAATCGCCTTAAAATATGCGATAGAAATTAACGGAATTACTCATCTTATTATGACCAAAGGAGATGTTCTTAGTGGTTTTAAAACCATTAAAGTATGTACCGCTTATAATTACAAAGGAAAAGAAATTCATCATTTACCTTACAATATTGAACCAGAAAACGTAACTCCTGTTTTCACTGAATTCAAAGGTTGGAAAGAGGATATCACTAAAATGAAGGATGCTTCGCAATTTCCTAAAGAACTCATGGAATACATAGAATTTTTAGAAAAGGAATTGGAAACGCCCATTTCGGTGGTTTCAGTTGGACCTGATAGAAATCAGACCATCCACAGATAAATTCCTTTGTAAAAATCCAGATTTAAGAATGCTTCTCTTCACCGGGAAGCATTTTTAAAATTATGAAATCCAGTAATAATTTTTATTTTCAGGTTTAACCACTTTAATTTTAGGTCTTTTAATTACTTTTGATGTAAATTTTATTTTCTTGAAAATATCTCTTCTTAATATTTCATTACTGTTTATCTGTCTTTTGAAGCTCCCGGTTGCAATTGCACAAGAGGTCAAAAAAATTGATTATACGAGTGACCGTACTTTAAAGGACGAAAAAAACTATCCAGGTGCTATCATTTTAAGCAAAGTAAACAATCAGGTTTACTTCGTGCATGAAGGGATTGAAATCTGGTGTGATCAGGCAATTCATTACGATCAGGCTAATTTCTTTAAGGCCTATGGAAATGTGAGAATGCAACAAGGTGACACGGTTACTATGAAAAGCAATTACGCCGAATACAACGGCACCACACAATTTGCCTTTGCCAGTGGAAAAGTAAAAATGACCCGTCCACAATCTTCCCTGGAAACAGACTCTTTATTTTTTGACAGATTAAAGCAGCAGGCATATTACCGAAGCGGTGGTACTGTGAGAGATACAGCCAGTGTTTTGACCAGCAGAATTGGCCGTTACTATATGAAGGATGATAAATATTCCTTTCTCTCTAAGGTTGTTGTAACCAATCCAAAATATGTCATGAATTCAGAACAGCTCGATTTTTATTCTGATTCCGGTCATGCCTATCTTTATGGACCTACCACTATTGTTAGTGAAACCAGCACCGTTTATTGTGAACGCGGCTTTTACGACACTCGCGGGGATGTTGGCTATTTTGTAAAAAATTCCAGGATAGATTACGAAAACAGGATCCTGGAAGGTGATAGCCTTTATTTTAACCGAAACAGAAGTTTTGCCTCCGGGACCAACAATATCAGGGTTACCGATACACTTAATAATAGTTTAATCACAGGTCATTACGCAGAAGTATTTCGCGCAAAAGATTCGGTTTTTATTACCAAACGAGCAGTTGCGGTCACCTTGCAGGAAAAAGATTCCATATTTATACACAGCGATACTTTAATGATTACGGGGAAGCCTGAAAATAGGATAGTACGGGGGTTCTATGATGTGAGAATGTACAAAAGCGATATGAGCGGTAAAAGTGATTCAGTATATGTAAATCAAAAAACAGGGATTACTAAATTCATCAATATTAGTAAGGGCCCAAAAGTCACAACAGATTTGAAAAGAAATCCGGTTATCTGGTCGGGGAACAATCAGATCACCGGTGACACAATTCATCTGATCAGCAATCCAAAAACAGAAAGATTGGATTCTTTAAGAGTTTTTTATGATTCATTTTTAATTCAGAAGGACAGCATAGAAGGCTACAATCAGGTAAAAGGAAAAGAACTCACAGGGCTTTTTGTCAACAATGAATTGCATCAGGTTGATATTGTCAAAAATACAGAAACCATTTATTATAGCCGAAATGAAGAAACCGAATTGGTCGGGATTAACAAAACTCTGTCAAGTTCTATTAAGATATTATTTGAAAACAAGGATATAAAGGATATTTATTATTACACAAAAGTTGAAGGCACACTTACTCCTCCGGAGGAATTTCCAACTAATGCAAGGAAACTCATCGGATTTAACTGGCGCGGGGAAGAGCGACTCCTCAAAAAGGAAGATTTATTTGCCGGGCAAACTCCCCCTCAATTGGTGAAAATTACTGGAATCCCATTGCCTGAAGTCGAGGAAAATTTCTTCGAGGAAAACGATGAAACCCAGCCTCTTTTAAATGAAAACTCCCGGCTAAAACCCGGAGATCTTAAGGATAAAAAAATTGACAGTTTGATAGTTCCTGAAACTCCTGTCGATCTGAAAAAGAATAAAGTAATAGAAGAAGACAATAATTGAAAGAAGATTTTTTAAAATATCAGGCCCAAACCACCCCGCATCCTTTGGCAATGGAAATTTCACATGCCAAAGGTTCCTATATTTTTTCGACCCAAGGAAAAAAACACCTGGATTTTGTAGCTGGAGTATCAGCTTGCAGTCTGGGCCATTGTCACCCAAGAGTGATAAGTGCTGTTAAAAATCAGCTCGACAAATATTTACATGTAATGGTTTATGGGGAATATGCGCTGGAACCAGCTGTGGAACTCACTAAATTGCTCGCATCTCATCTTCCGGAAACCCTAAACAAAACATATCTCACCAATTCCGGCACAGAGGCCATTGAGGGAGCTTTAAAACTGGCGCGACGAGCTACCGGTAGGAGCGGGATCATAGCTGCGAATATGGCCTATCATGGCAATACTTTGGGTTCTCTAAGTTTAATGAGTATTGAAGAAAGGGTTTACCCATTCAGGCCCCTAGTTGGTGATATTTCATTTGTCAATTTTAATGTTGAAGAAGACCTGGTTAATATAACCCACAATACTGCCGCTGTTATTTTGGAAACAATCCAGGGCGGAGCGGGATTTATTGTTCCTGAGAATAATTACCTGAAAAAAGTAAAGCAACGCTGCGAAGAGGTGGGTGCTTTGCTGATTTTAGATGAGATCCAACCCGGCTTTGGAAGAACCGGAAAATTATTCGGGTTTGAGCATTTTGGGATCGTTCCCGATATTTTGGTTATGGGTAAAGGAATGGGTGGTGGTCTCCCAATTGGAGCATTTACGGCCTCAGAAAAAATGATGGACTGCCTTATGGACAATCCGAAATTGGGACATATAACCACTTTTGGAGGAAATGCCGTAATTGCTGCAGGAGCCTTGGCAACCCTTCAGGAAATCACGGAATCTGACCTTATGGCAGAGACTCTTCAGAAGGAAAAACTCATCAGAAATTTATTGGTGCATCAGCTTATTTCCGAAATAAGGGGAATTGGCCTAATGCTTGTCATTATTACTCCTTCAGAAGAAATAGCCACAGATATTATCCTAAAATGTCAGGAAAAAGGTCTGATCTTATTTTGGCTGCTTTTCGAGAAAAAAGGGGTGCGAATCACTCCCCCACTCACAATATCAGAAGAAGAAATAAAAGAAGGCTGTGGCATTATTATTGAAGTTCTCAATGAAATTAATGAGACTTTTTAAACTGTTCATTACTTTGTTAAAAACAATATTAATAGCTACAAGGTTTATCGGTTAACATTTATAACTTTAATACTGAAGAAATCTCGCAATCCCCAACGTATGCAATTAAGTCATAACGAAGAAAACAATTTCTCACTAACCCGCTTTGAATCGATGCTAAAAACAAACGATGTGTTGTTTTTTGATTCAGAAGAATTTGAGGATATTATAAACCATTACTTAGAAAATGGAAAGATGGCATTGGCTAAAAAAGCGGTGAAATTAGGGTTGGGACAACATCCAACTTCTACAAACCTGAAACTTTACAAGGTTGAAATCCTTATTTTTGAAGACAAACTGGATGTGGCGGATGACCTTCTTAATGAATTATACAACCTGGAAGCCTCCAATGAGGAAATTTACATCCAAAAGGCGAATATTTACTCCAAGCGGGACAATCATCAAAAAGCGATAGAAATGCTACAACTTGCCCTTGCGATAACCATGGACGAGGCAGATGTGCAATCCTTATTAGGGATGGAATATTTATTCCTGGAAGATTTTGAGAATGCCAAATTGAGTTTTATGAAATGTTTGGAGGCAGATGAAGAAGATTATTCAGCATTATACAACATTATGTATTGTTTTGACTTTTTGGAACAAAATGAACAAGCCATAGATTACCTCAATCTATTTCTTGATAAAAATCCATATTGTGAGGTGGCCTGGCACCAGGTTGGAAAACAATATTTTGATTTAAAACAATATGACAAAGCTCTAATGGCTTTTGATTATGCTATAATAAGCGATGAATATTTTATTGGTGCATATCTTGAAAAAGGTAAGGTTCTTGAAAAATTAGGTCGTTATTTTGAAGCCATCGAAAATTATAAAACAACGCTCGATTTAGACGATCCTACTTCCTTTGCTTATTTACGCATGGGAAAATGCTGTGAAAAATTGGGACTGGAAGATTTGGCTCTGGACTATTATTTAAAAACAGTCCATGAAGATCCGTTATTAGATAAAGGCTGGATCGCTATTACCGATTTTTATTTCAAAAAAGGCAATTTCAGAAAAGCCTTATTCTATATAAATAAAGCAATCAATATTGATGAGGAAAATGTGCTTTACTGGAAACGCTTTGCTAAAATAAACAACAGGTTAAGTTTTTACGAAGAGGCAGACCGCGGCTATCAAAAGGCCATCGAGCTGGGAAATTATGAATTGGAAACCTGGATTAGACGCTGTGATATCCTTATTAATTTAGGAGAGTTTGAAACCGCTATTCAAAATTTATTGCAGGCTCTGGAATTTTATCCGGAAACTGCCGAAATAGAATACAGGCTTGCCGGATTATATTTCAATTTAAATGAAGGTGACAAAGGTTATTTTCATTTAAACAACGGCTTAAAGATCGATTCTGAATATTATATCATAATAGAAGAACTTTTCCCTAAAATTTTCAGCCGTAAAAGCGTCAAGGAAATTATTAACTCTTACCTTAAAACCTCCTGATATTTAATTACATTTGGCTCGAATAATTAATAATTAGGAATGCAGCGAAGCATAAAAGATTATTTGATAATTACGCTCAAAGGCTTAGCTATGGGTGCCGCCGACGTTGTTCCTGGTGTATCTGGAGGCACTATTGCCCTAATAACAGGAATTTACAAGGAACTTATTGGGACGATAAGCGGTGTAGATCTTAGTTTAATTAAGGTATGGCAGACAGAGGGTTTTAAAGCGATGTGGAAACAGTTGAACGGCTCGTTTATCCTTGCCCTTATGACCGGAATTTTAATAAGTATCTTTTCTTTAATGCGACTTATGAACTATTTGCTGGAGGAGCATCCCGTTCTTATTTGGTCCTTCTTCTTTGGTCTAATCCTCTCCAGTGTATGGTTTGTAGCCAAACAAATTCCAAAATGGAATTTTAAAGTTGTTTTAGCCCTTGTAATAGGTGCCGCAATAGCTTCTTATATAATTTCTCTTCCCCCCTTGGGAAATTCAATCACCAGTAACTGGTTCTTATTTATGGCAGGGGCAATAGCTATATGTGCTATGATCCTGCCCGGAATCTCCGGTGCATTTATTCTCGTATTGCTAGGTGCCTATAAAACAATAACAGAAGCTGCACATAATTTTGATTTTAAGACCCTTGCAATAGTGGCAGTAGGAGCCGTTTTTGGCCTCCTCACTTTTTCAAAAATATTAAAGTGGCTATTTGATCATCACAGTACAACTACTCTGGCGGTGCTTACTGGATTTATCGCAGGATCTTTAAATAAAATATGGCCCTGGAAGAAAGTTTTGGAATCCGCCCAATTTGGAGAAAAGATTATTGTTATTCGAGAAATTTCGGTTTTGCCAGGAAATTTCGAAGGCAATCCTCATTTGTTCCCTGCTGTGATTTTAATGCTTGCAGGATTTTTATTTATTCTTATCTTGGAACAAGTCGCTACACAAAAACCAACTCTCCAAAATGCAGCAGACCCGGACCTTTAGCGATAAAGTTTTTCTAGTTCTCAAAGGTTTGGCGATGGGTGCCGCTAATAAGGTGCCCGGAGTTTCAGGCGGTGTTGTGGCATTTGTGGCGGGTTTTTATGAAGAATTTATATATTCCCTCCAAAAAATTAATTATAAGGCTTTTAAACTGCTTATAAACGGAAGGTTTAGAAGTTTGTATTACTATACGAACTTCAAATTTCTGGGTTTGCTGATCCTGGGTATGGTGATTAGTTATTTCAGTATTTCACAATTGTTGGATTATCTTTTAATTCATTATGAACTTTATGTTTGGGGAGCATTCTTCGGGATGATAATTGGCTCGGTTTACTATATCAGCAAAGATTTTGATGAGTGGTCACAGCGCAGTTTTGTATATGTGCTGGCTGGAATAGCTGTTGGGGTGGCTATCAGTTTTTTAGATCCCGCAACGGAAAACGATAATCTTTTTTTCGTGTTTTTTTGTGGAATGGTTGGTGTTTCGGGAATGACCTTGCCCGGGTTTTCCGGTTCGTTTATTTTGATTTTATTCGGAAATTATGTGCTCCTGTTAGTAGATTCCGTCAATGCCCTTTACAATACGATCACCGATATTTTTTTAATGGATTTTTCATTTATTCATGATCAAGCAAGGTTGCGCTTGCTAAAAGTTCTGGTTGTGTTCTCTTTGGGCTCCCTGGCAGGATTGGTCACACTCTCACATTTATTGGGTTATTTATTAAAGCTGTACAAAAAAGAAACTTATGCGGTAATTATTGGTTTTATTACCGGATCGCTTGGGGTTGTATGGCCCTGGAAAGAAAAAATATTTAAAATAAATAAGCAAGGTGAGTTCATCACTGATGCTCATGGCAATTTTATTTTAGATAATTATCAAAGATACTTTCCCGATTTTTCCGATCCAGTAACCTGGATTACCTTCGTTTTTATTTTGATCGGTATTTTTATTGTTCTTGGACTCGGATGGTATGAAAATAAAAAATCAAATTAGATGAAAACCTACGGCCTTATTGGAAGAAACATTTCTTACTCCTTTTCCAGAAATTTTTTCAAAAAAAAATTTCTGGATGAACATATTCCCGCAGTCTACCTAAATTATGATTTGGCAAAACCAGGTGAGATTGAAAAGATACTCAAGGACAATCCTGAAATTGCAGGATTAAGCGTAACGATCCCTTACAAACAGGAAATTATACCTTTTTTAGATCAGCTGAATCCCATTGCTGCCCAAATAGGAGCAGTAAACACTATAAAAATCGAAAAAAACGGAAAGTTAACCGGTTATAATACCGATTATTACGGGTTTATGAAATCTTTAAAACCCTATCTGCAAAAACAACATACTAATGCCCTTATCCTAGGCACCGGCGGCGCTTCAAAAGCGGTTGCCTATGCCTTAAACAAATTGAATATCCGTTACAAATTTGTTTCCAGGAACCCCACCGCCGGAAACTTCACCTATTCTGAATTAAACAAAGAAGACCTTGAAAATCACAAACTTATAATTAATTGCACTCCCCTGGGTACTCATCCCAATATTTCAAATTATCCCCCCATTCCCACTAATTATATTACCAAAGCGCACCTGGTGTTCGATTTAATTTACAATCCTCCTATTTCCGCCTTGCTAAAACAGGCTTTACAACAGCAGGCAACTGTGGTAAACGGCCAGTTAATGCTGGAACTTCAGGCAGAAAAGGCCTGGGAGATCTGGAATAGTTGATCCAAATATCTTCCTAGTTTTAACCAGTTATAAATAGAAGCAAAGACTTGGCAGTTTTTGAAGGAGTTATTATCTTTCGGGATTATTAATTATTGACGAACCTTAACATTGAAAGATATGTCTCAGCAAGAAAATGACAACCCGAAAAATGATCTCCCAAACAAGGATTCAAATGACATTGAAGTTGCTTCAGCAGAAGAGAGCAACAATTTGGAAGACCAAAAAACTAAGAATGAGAAGAAGAATGAAGTAGAAGAAGAATTTTCTGAAACAACTGACCATATTAAGCCTTCTGAATTGAATATTGCCGAAAAAGACAATTTTAAAAATAAAAACTCAGATTCAGAAGTTGAGGAAATAAAATCTGAATCTAAAAAGGAAGAATCCGAAACACCTATAGTAGCATCAGTAGAAGTTAAGAAAGAAGCAATGGAAGAATCCGTAGTTGAAAATTCTGAGGCTGATGTAAAGGTTTCAGAAACTCCACAGAAAGAAGAAGAAATTTCAGAAGACAAGAAAAAGGACGAGGAAGAAGATGATGATGATGATGAAAAATCATCAGACGCATCTGCCAAAAAAAATGCACATTCTGAATTTGAAGAATCTGTAGCTAAAGAAAGTGAAGACGAAACTGCCAAAGAACGCCACGGTATTGTAAAGAAGGATTATCATGCAATGTCTAAGGAAGATTTGGTTGCCGAAATGGAAAAGCTTGTGGCCAATGAGAAAATTCAGGCTATAAAGGAACATGTCGATGAAATAAAAGCAGAATTCAATTCGAAATTCGATGAAGAATTTGAAGAAAAGAAAGAAGAGTTTTTAGCCGAAGGTGGTAACATTATAGATTTCCATTATTCAACTCCTGTTAAAAAACTTTTCAATTCAATATTTTTCGATTATAAAGAAAAACGTAACCATTATTATCATCAGTTAAAACAGGATTTAAATAAAAACCTGGATATTCGTTTGCAAATTATCGAAGAACTGAAGGGTCTTTTGGATGTTGAAGAAAATATCAATACAACTTATAAATATTTTAAGGATCTTCAGGATAGATGGCGCACCGCCGGTGCCATTCCACGCGATAAATACAATACAGTATGGAATACATACCACCATCACGTAGAGAATTTCTATGACTTTTTACACCTAAACAGGGATTTCCGGGATATGGATTTTAAACACAATCTCGAACAAAAGTTAAAAATTATTGATCGTGCGGAAGAATTAACACAAGAAAACGATACTAATCGTGCCTTGCGGGAATTGCAGATGTTGCATAAAATGTGGAAGGAAGAGTTAGGCCCGGTTGCAAAAGAATTCAGGGAAGATATCTGGAACCGATTTAGTGAAGCCACCAAAAAAATCCACGATCTAAGACAGGCCTACTACGATCAGTTAGATCAGGAATACGAAAAAAATCTCGAGCAAAAACAGGAGATCTGCGCAAAAATAAAGATCCTTGTAGAAACCCAATATACTGCACACAGCCAGTGGCAACAAAAAATCAAAGTATTAAATGCCCTTCGGGATGAATTTTTTAAAGTTGGGAAAGTCCCCCGTGAAAAGAATGAATCCACTTGGAGTGAATTCAAACAAAACGTCAGGCTGTTTAATCGCAATAAAAATGCATATTACAAAGGCTTAAAAAAGGAACAGTACGACAATCTAGAGAAAAAGAAGGAGCTTATTAAAATTGCCGATGACAATAAGGACAGCGAAGATTTCAAGGCAACTACTGCTTTGATGAAAAAAATCCAGGCTGATTGGAAAAAAGTTGGCCATGTTCCAAGAAAGGATAGCGATAAGGTTTGGAAACAGTTTAAAGCAGCCTGCAATCATTATTTTGACAGGTTGCACACCTCAAACAATGAGGAGAACGCCGAAGAAAATAAAGCCTTTGACGAGAAAAAAGCAATTCTGGACGGTTTAAAATCTTATGAGTTTAGCGGTGATAAAAAAACAGATTTGTCCAATATAAAAGCAGCAATTGAAGATTGGAAAAATATAGGTAAAGTCCCGTATAACAAACGTTTTATTGAAGGCAAATTCAATAAATTACTGGATCAGTTATTTTCCAAATTGGACCTGGACCGCAGCAAGGCGGAAATGATGAAATATGAAAATAAGCTACAGGCCCTCAACAATGCCGATGACGATGCGAAATTGCGTAACGAGCATTATTTCTTAACAAAGAAAGTACAGGAAACCAAGGATGAAATTAGGCAATTGGAAAACAATTTGCTGTTTTTCGCTGATGTCAATACTGATAATCCATTGGTTAAAGCAGTTCACAAAAATATCCAGGATCATAAAGACCAACTGGAAATATGGAAGGAAAAGCTCGAGAAAATTAAATCAATTTATTAAGAAGAAATAATTCAGGTCAACATTTAATTTTACGACTAGGTTTGACGCGTGGTATCGTTACTGGTTATCCTCCTCAGCAATTTAAAAGAAATGATTCTCAAACCGGGAAAAATTATAAAGCTCTAATGTTGATTTAAATACCTTTTTTTAATCTCAAACTTTGGAAGAATAAAAAAAACCTTTTCCATTGCCCCTAACTTAATTCAGGTGCAATAGAAAGGTTTTTTATTTGAAGAACTTCTGTTGTGGTCGAAGAATTAACGAAGTGTGCTTCATTTTCTTACTTTTTAATAAATCAAATTGATTCTTCAGAAACTGTTGTAATTCCGAGCTTTCTTAAATCCAGATGATTTTTCAATATAAATTTCAGGTAATATCGTAACAATATTTACAATTCTAATTTTACTTAAAAATCATGCTACTATAACAGCTTAGCCTCTTCCCAGAAAATATCCATTTCGGCCAGAGACATTTCGGTTAATGGCTTATTTTTTTCCTTTGCCTTTTCTTCCAGGTACTGAAAGCGTTTGATGAACTTTTTATTGGTGCGTTCCAAAGCGTTCTCAGGGTTAATTTTCAGAAAGCGAGCGTAGTTAATCAAAGAAAACAAAACGTCCCCAAATTCGGCCTCCATTTTATCCTGATTCTGAACCTGCACTTCAATTTTCAGTTCTTCCAGTTCTTCTTTCAGTTTCTCTATCACCTGTTGTGGTTCTTCCCAGTCGAATCCAACTCCTGCAACCTTATCCTGGATCCTGTTCGCTTTTACCAACGCTGGCAAAGACATTGGAACTCCTTCCAATACGCTTTTATTACCAGCTTTCAACTTCAAGTTTTCCCAGTTTTTTTTCACTTCTTCTTCATCGGCCACTTTTACATCTCCGTAAATATGCGGATGCCTTTCTATGAGTTTTTCGCAAATGCTATTTGTCACATCGGCCATATCAAAATCCCTTGTTTCACTGCCTATTTTTGCGTAAAATACGATATGAAGCAATATATCACCAAGTTCCTTTTTAATTTCCTGCTGGTCTTTTTCCAGAATAGCATCGCCCAGTTCATAGACTTCCTCAATGGTTAAGTGCCTCAAGGATTCCATGGTCTGCTTCCTGTCCCAGGGACATTGCTCCCGCAATTCGTCCATAATTGTCAATAGCCTGTCGAATGCTAAAAGCTGGTCTTTTCTTGAATTCATTAGTTACTCATTTCTGCAAAAATACAATTGCGCATACTTCTTCCCATATTTAAATTGAAAAATATGAAAATAAAAAAGCAGTTTTAATTAATTAAAACTGCTTTTTTATTTTGAAATCAGATTTTTATTCCTCTTGGTCTGAAGTCGCTTCTTTCTCCTTATCCGTAGAAAAATCGGTAAATTCATTTTTTACCAATAGGTTATACCACTGGATGATTTTTTTGATATCACTTTGATATACCCTGTCTACATCATAATCCGGTAGGATTTCGGAGAAATATGCCTCCAACTCCTTTTTCGGAGCTTTATGATCTATTGCTTCCCCCCCATTTTCCTTTGCGGATATTTTCTGAAAGATAGTCCCCAACGGCACTTCATCAGTATTTGTGTAAATTGCTATTTCGCTTAATAAACTTACATTTTGGCGAACATTAACCGCAATCTTCTTTTCATCTATAATCGATTTTGCAACAAAACCTCCTCGTGTTTGTGCTGTTAATTCAAATAATCCCGGTTTTCCGGAAATCGATAAAATTTTTTCTAAACCCATATTTTCATTATAAATTTTGGCTGGCAAATATCACTTCTCTGTGCTTAATAACAAAAGAATTAACGTCCTTTTTTCATTGCAGGAAAGCGCATTCTATAATCGACGTCTACCTTTCCTTTTGAGATATCACTTAATTTTCCTTTGATCAAACGTTTTTTAAGACTGGATAGTTTATCCGTGAATAAAATTCCTTCAATGTGATCGTATTCGTGCTGGATGACTCTTGCAGCCAATCCTTCGTAGGTTTCACGGAACAAATTGAAATCCTCATCCTGATATTCTATTGTAATCCTTGGTTTTCTAAACACATCTTCCCGAACTTCGGGAATGCTTAAACAACCTTCGTTAAAAGCCCATTCTTCACCTTCTTCTGCAATGATCTTAGGGTTGATGAAAACCTTTTTTAAATTGCTCAACACTTCTTTTTCAGCGACACTTAAGTTTTCATCCTCTGCAAAAGGTGATGGGTCTATGATAAACAATCTGATGGAATAATTTACTTGTGGAGCGGCAAGGCCTACCCCATAAGCTTCGTACATAGTATCCCACATATTTATTATCAGCTTATCCAAATCCGGATAATCCTCAGTAATTTCTT
>ERZ1284729.9-NODE-9-length-35550-cov-19.529680_pt1 | contig 35550 bp, 16 predicted proteins | sample MGYA00454602_ERZ1284729 | MGnify/ENA primary metagenome ERZ1284729 (study PRJEB36292, sample SAMEA5787381) | metagenome | biome: Arctic soil; feature: perennial spring outflow channel; material: sediment | place: Canada | collected 2017-07-08 | depth 0.05 m ... | reverse complement strand
TCTATCTTCTCCCTGGATTTTTAATTGTGAATAGCTCTTGTATTAAATTATACGCGAAGAGTTCGTAAAATGTTACAAAATCTTTGATATATTTTTTTTACAGTAATGTCCGGTAAAGAGCCAAGATCGTTCCGCCAGCGGTGTAACTGCAAGAATCAAGAAAAAAGACTTGATTTTAATTAACTGATAAACATTTAGTTATGATTTCTATTTTTTTCAGTACACTTAATTATCGATATAATTGAAAAATTCAGAAAAGTACGGTTTGTTTATTAAAAATCCCATTGGAATGCCCAATGAATATGCGCTTTCAGCTTTCACAAAAATGTTTACCGGAAAACAATGTTTTTAATCCATAAAAAAATCCCCTGAAAAATAACTTTCAGGGGATTTATAAATTATAAGAGTTAGAAACTAGTCGTTTCTGTTTTCTCTTGGTTTTCTGTCATCACGACCTCTATTATCTCTGTCTCTGGATCCACGATTGTCGCGACCTCTGTCATTACGGTCATCACGTGGTGGTCTCGCAACAAATCCTTCCGGCTTTGGAAGTAATGCTTTTCTGGAAACTTTTTGCTTCCGCGTTTTAGGATCAATTCCGAAGTATTTCACTTCAAAAACATCTCCCATATTAACCACGTCGCTTACATTTTCAGTTCGTTCCCATGCTAATTCAGATACGTGAAGCAATACTTCATTACCCGGGGCAACAAGGAATTCTACCACTGCACCAAAATCAAGCATTTTTATAACCTTCACTTCATAAGTCTCACCAACTGCAGGCTTGAACATTAAAGATTCGATTCTTGCCAATACGCTGTCTATACCTTCCTGACTTGTTCCAAGGATCTCAACAACACCTTTTTCGTCTACTTCGTTTATAACGATTGTAGTTCCAGATGTTTTTTGCATTTCCTGAATCACTTTTCCTCCTGGTCCAATTAGGGCACCAATGAATTCCTGTGGAATTATTTTGGTAACAATTTTTGGAGCATGAGCTTTTACGTCCTCGTTAGGAGCAGAAATGGTTTCAGTTAATTTCTCAAGAATATGCAATCTTCCTGCACGTGCTTGTTTCAGGGCTTTTACCAAAATTTCGTATGGTAAGCCTTTAACTTTAATATCCATCTGGCAGGCGGTAATACCATCTTCAGTCCCGGTTACTTTAAAGTCCATATCTCCCAGGTGATCTTCATCACCTAAAATATCTGAAAGTACTGCGTGGCGTTCTCCATCTGAGATCAATCCCATCGCGATCCCTGAAACCGGTTTTTTCATTTTAATACCTGCATCCATCATTGCCATTGTTCCTGCACAAACTGTAGCCATAGAAGAAGATCCGTTAGATTCCAATACTTCAGAAACAATTCTTATAGTATATGGACAATCCTTAGGGACCATTCCTTTTAAAGCGCGTTGAGCAAGGTTTCCGTGACCAATTTCTCTTCGGGAAGTTCCTCTTAGGGGATATGCTTCTCCGGTACAAAATGGAGGGAAGTTATAATGTAAATAGAAAGTTTCCTCCCCCTGATGGGTTGGCATATCTATCATATTTGCCTCTCTGGAAGTTCCTAAAGTTACGGTTGCCAATGCCTGAGTTTCCCCACGCGTGAATATGGCCGAACCATGTACAGATGGTAAATAGTCGATTTCACACCAAATTGGGCGAATTTCATCTGTTTTCCTTCCGTCTAATCGTAAACCTTCAGCAAGGGTAAGTTCTCTTACCGCTTCCTTTTCGGTTTTATTGTAATAAGTTTTTATCAAATCCTTATTTTCTGCAAGTTCTTCTTCAGAAAATAAAGCCATCACTTCTTCTTTCACTGCTGAAAAAGCTTCACTGCGATCTCTTTTGCTATGACCGCCTTTAGCGATGTCATATATTTTTTGATAAGCAGTTTCTTTAACCTTGGCTTCAATAGCTTCATCGCTTTTTGCAGCGGCATATTCTCTTACCGGTTTTTTTCCGAAAGCTTCTGCCAATCGCAATTGAGCTTCAATTTGAATCTTGATGGCTTCGTGTGCGAATTTAATGGCATCTGCCATTTCTTCTTCTGAAATTTCATCCATCTCACCTTCTACCATCATTACAGAATCTGCAGAAGCACCAATAATCATATCGATATCCGATTCCAACAACTGGCTACGGCTTGGGTTTATGATAAATTCCCCGTCTATTCTACCTACACGAGCTTCAGAAATAGCACATTCAAAAGGAACGTCAGATAATTGAATAGCTGCAGATGCGGCTAAACCCGCCAATGCATCTGGCATCACTTCTTCGTCATGAGACATTAACTGAATCATTACCTGAGTTTCGGTCTTATAATCTGATGGGAATAATGGACGTAGTACACGATCCACAATTCTCATAGTTAAAACTTCACCGTCACTTGGTCTGGCTTCCCGCTTGAAGAAACCACCAGGATAACGTCCTGCTGCTGCAAATTTCTCCCTGTAATCTACTGTTAATGGAAAGAAATCCATTGTACTCTCTTTATAAGAAGAAACAACGGTACAGAGTAATACTGCATTTCCCATTCTAAGCTCTACCGAGCCATGGGCTTGTTTTGCTAATTTTCCGGTTTCGAGTGAGATGCTTCTTCCATCTCCTAAGTCGATAACCTCTTTAAATGTTTTTGGAATCATAAATTTTTTTCAATTCTAATATGTAAAGTTACATATTACGTTAAACAATGGTCTCCCTTTGAATAATTCATCGGGACTTGCTGTGTTGTGTAGTGGTTGTAGCAGACCAATGAAAAACTACTCTTAGCAAAGGCCAGGAGCGTTAATATTTTAAATCTAAAAAAAGGAAAATTTCCCTCTAATATATAAAAAAAGGGGCGTTAGAGCCCCTTTGTAATTTTATTTTCTTAAACCTAATTCTTTAACGATAGCACGATATCTTAAAATATCTTTCTTCATTAAATAATCAAGCAAACTTCTTCTTTTACCTACCAGCATAACCAATGAACGTTCTGTATTATAGTCTTTTCTGTTGGTTTTCAGGTGGCCTGAAAGGTGAGAGATACGTTGTGTAAAAAGGGCAATTTGTCCTTCTGCAGATCCGGTATCATTCTTTCCTTTTCCATGTTTTGCGAAAAGGTCTTGCTTTTCTTCTTTAGTTAAATACATTCCAATATTAATTTTAATGATTTTTATGTATGAACAGTTTTTCTGTCAAGCGGCAAATATACTATATTATTATTAAAATTTATTCTGAAATTTTAAAAGTATTTTCCAATTCATACCTCGTGGGCTTGCCCCGATGTTTTTGATTGATTATGCTTGCTGCTGGTTTTAAGTTTGATGCTTTTGTTACCTAATTGGTTGATTAAGAATAAGGTCTAAATAAAGATTGATCTTGTCCTTAAGCTTCGATCTTGGAGTGATAAAGTCCAAAAACCCGTGTTCTTTTAAAAACTCAGATGTCTGGAAATCCTTTGGAAGATCCTGGCCTGTGGTATCTTTAACAACCCGTGGCCCGGCAAACCCAATTAGCGCACCGGGTTCGGCAATATTGATATCACCCAACATGGCAAAAGAAGCAGTAGTTCCTCCGGTGGTAGGATCTGTGCTTAGTGAAATATATGGTATTTTGGCGTCATCCAATTGCCCAAGTTTTGCTGAAGTCTTTGCAAGCTGCATAAGTGAAAGTGCGGCTTCCATCATTCTAGCTCCACCAGATTTTGATATGATAAGGAGCGGAATATTATTTTTTAAGGAATAATCTGCTGCACGGGCAATTTTTTCTCCTACTACAGAACCCATAGATCCTCCTATGAATTTAAAATCCATACAAGCAATTACAAGGTCCTTTCCTTTGGATTTTCCAACTGCGGTTCGAACTGCATCTGTAAGTCCTGTTTTTTTCTGCGCGGCCACTAAACGGTCGCTATATTTGGTAGTATCCTCAAAGTTTAAAGGATCCTTGGAGGAAATGTCCTTGTCAAGCTCTTTGAATTTGTTGTCGTCAAAAAGGATCTTAAAATATTCTGTGCTTCCAATCCTAACGTGATAGCCATCTTCCGGGCTAACGTAAAAATTTTTTTCCAGCTGTTCGGCATCTACAATCTTACCAGTAGGAGACTTGTACCATAATCCTTTAGGTACATCTTTTTTATCTTCGGTAGGGGTTTGGATGCCCTTTTGTGTTCTTTTAAACCAGGCCATATAGTATGTGTTTCAGCGTTTAGGGTTCAAGCTTAGGCGATTGTTTTAGCCTGAATCTGGATATTTATTAAAAAAAATATCTGCTGAAGAATAGATCTTTCAGCAGATATCGATTTGATTTTATAGTGTATTGATATTGTTAAGGTCTTCAAAAGCTTTTTTAAGTCGAGCTTTGAAAGTTAATTCCCCTTCCCTTAACCAAACGCGTGGGTCGTAATATTTTTTGTTGGGAACATCACTTCCTTCAGGATTTCCTATTTGTGTTTTTACGAACTCTTTTTTATCGCCCATGTAATCCCGAATACCTTCAAGGAATGCATATTGAAGATCGGTATCGATATTCATTTTTATTACTCCGTAGCTTATTCCTTCACGTATCTCTTCAACTGTAGATCCGCTACCTCCGTGAAATACGAAGTCGATGTGGTTTTCTTCAAGTCCGTGTTTTTTAGAAACAAATTCCTGAGAATTTTTAAGAATTATTGGAGTAAGTTTTACGTTACCAGGTTTATAAACCCCGTGAACGTTTCCGAAGGCAGCCGCAATGGTAAATTGATCGCTAACTTTGCTCAATTCCTCGTATGCATAAGCAACTTCTTCTGGTTGCGTGTAAAGTTTAGAATCATCTACATCGCTATTGTCAACGCCATCTTCTTCTCCACCGGTAATCCCTAATTCGATCTCCAGGGTCATTCCCATTTTGCTCATGCGTTCAAGATATCTTTTGCAGATATCCATATTTTCCTCCAAAGATTCTTCAGAAAGATCTATCATGTGAGAGCTATAAAGGGGAATTCCGTGCTCTTTATAGTATTTTTCACCTGCATCCAGAAGTCCGTCAATCCAGGGCAATAATTTTTTGGCACAATGGTCTGTATGTAGTATTACAGTAGCACCATATAGTTTTGCGAGTTCATGAATATGTTTTGCTCCTGCAACGCCACCGGCGATTGCAGCTTGCTGATTTTCGTTGGATAAACCTTTTCCTGCATTAAACTGAGCTCCCCCATTTGAAAACTGGATAATAACCGGAGAGTTTAATTCTGCAGCAGTTTCCAGTACAGCATTTATGGTATTTGATCCTGTGACGTTCACTGCCGGCAGTGCAAAGCCCTTCTTTTTTGCATAAGCAAATATTTCCTGTACTTCCTTCCCTGTAGCAACCCCGGGCTTAATATTGTGACTCATAATAAATGTTTTTCAAATTAGGTTTACAAAAATAAGAAAATAAGTTCGGTTAAAAGGGATAATTGATACCTACGTTGTATACAGCGTTTGCGAAATTGTAGTTTTTAAACCATCTTTCCTCCATAGGTAGGGAGGGATCGTAGGTTTTAAAACCAGCATCAAAACGCAGCACGAAAAAATTAAAATCATACCGCAATCCCATCCCGGAACCTATAGCGATATCTTTTAAATCGGCAAGGGAAGTAAAGGTTGCGGCTTCGTCTTCCACAATGTCCAGGACATTCCAAATATTTCCGGCGTCTATAAAGATTGCAGAATTTAATGCACCAATTAAATTAAAACGGTATTCTGCATTAAATGCCAGTTTCATGTTGGCTTCGTTAAATTCATTTCGGCCTCCACTGCTTCCCGGGCCAAGATCGTAGGCTTGCCAGGCTCTGTTATCATTAGGTCCACCTGCAAAAAAGCTACGAATAAAAGGGATGCTGTTTGCATTTCCGTACGGGATTGCAGCACCGCCAAATGCCCGAATGGCAAAAATATTCTTGTTACCCCAATCCCAATGCTTTATATAGTCCAGTTCTGTTTTAACATATTGAGAATAATTTACGCCAAAAATGCTATAATTTCCCTGTGCATTTTTTTTCAGACCTGCTAAACTGGATACTGCTGCAAGAAAATTTCCTGCCGCCTCCACCTTGAACCTGAAACGGGAAAAATCATTATCGTATAAATTCTCCTTATTATTTATAAGATAGGTGAAATTGGATGCAAAAATAAGGTTGTTTTCGGTTAAACGGTTTTTTCGTTCACTTATATTGTTTACTTCCTGTGATTGGATTCGAGATAATCCTGAAGTTTGAGGATCTCCGGTGGTTACATCTCTAATAAAATTTTCAGCTCCACCTGGTATTATAAGTCGGCCTTCATCATCCAGATAAGTTGGGCTTGTCACAACTTCCGGGGATTGTACGATCTCATTTAAATTAGAATAGGAATTCCTGTAGACATTGAAGTAATTATCGGTATTTAAATTACGTACGTATTGAACATTCAATAAGTCCACTCGCTTGGAAATACTTCTGGAGGGCGTCCATCTGTAATTCAGAATTGTATTAAGGTTTTGTTTGTCGAGACCGATGTTATTCTGGGCGCTAACTCCCAGGCTAAGAGAAGTAAAGGGCGACATAAATTTCGGAATAAATTTTTCGGTATTAAAAGGAAGAAATATCCTTGGAAAAGTAAGTTTTATATCGGCCCCAAGTTCAGAGATATTAAAAAACCGGTCGTTTGAACTTCCCCTTGCAGCATCTGATGACGAGCCGATACTTCCCCTGCCTGAAATTTCAAAATTTTCGGCTCCTTTAAAAATGTTTCGAATTAGCAATGATCCACCAAACCCCACTCCAAATTCTTGAATATTGCTTTGTGAAATATCAAAATCAAAACCCAGGGAATATTTTTGTTGCGGAGTCAAAAATATGTTTGCAACAAGATCTGTATTTGTGCTATCGGCAGGATCTGGTGTGTATTCTATACTCGGATATTTAAAAACGCGCAGGGAACTCATTCTGTTATAAGTTCTGGTTCTGTCGGTATCCTTAAAAATTTCTCCCGGCCTAATAAAAATTGCATCTGTGATAGCTCGTGGTTTATACTCCAGTTTATCGAAACTATAGATGTTATAGCCTTTGTATTGTACACTATCTGTAACAGGTTTATATCTGTTGTCGAAAGTATAATCGGTAAAAACATTCACCTGGCTTATTTTATGAATCTTAAAGGGGACCCTGGCAGTAGAATCGCCTTGGTCAACCTGTCTGTTATTGACGATTACGGTGGTGTTTACTTTGTAATTCGTATCTATAGTATCTGCCTCAAAACTTATATATTCCTGATCGAAATAAAACACGCCGTTATTCCGGAATATGCGTGTAAGCCTGTCCCGTTCGGCATTGTAATCCAGTGTCCTGTACTGTATTCCACTTTTAATAATCGATTCATTTTTATAGGCATCGTAAAGGGAGTCTATTACAAGGGAGGGAATCCGCTTCCGGATGGAATCTACTATATAAGGTTTATGGGAAGTGACAAAATAATCTACTTTGCCTCTTTTATTTTCCAGCGGTTCTATTTCATAGGAGGTTTCTGCATTAAACCAACCATTATTAAAGTACCAGGCTTTTAAACGGTTTACAGATTTTTTGTTAAGTTCCTCCTTTATAATTACAGGAGCTTCTCCCGCCTTTTTAATTCCTTCATTTATTTTTACGTAGGATTGGCCTAATTTCACTACCTGCTTTCTGGAGTAAATATTGATTAATCGCTGTTCCCGGTTAGGCTTTTTATGCAGCCAATTTTGAAAAGTTGAATCGGGATTAGGTTTTGCCAGGTTGTAAATATGCAATTGAATGGGTACTCCAAGTAGTTTGGCGTTAGGTTCCTGGTACAACTGATTGTAAATACGGGCTTCCTTTAGTTTTTCGCCATTCACAAAAATAGTATTCTCCTTTAGAAGTAATTCATCGCTTTGAACCCGCTTTATCGCATTACAAGAGATAAATAGTATAAAGGTTAAAATAATAAACGATATTTTTGCGAGGAGGTGTTTCAATCAGAGTCAATTAAGAATTCAAAAATACATTATTTGCATGGTTAGCAAAAGCCAAATTAAGTTAATAACAAGTCTTGAGCAAAAAAAAGCCCGAACAAAAAACAAGCTGTTTATCGTAGAAGGGATCAAGGGAATAACGGAAATTCTGACTTCAAATTATAAGCTGGATTCCCTATATACCACTGAAGAAATTTTTGACGTTCCCGCTTCAAAAACCAACCTGATCAAGGAGGCCGATTTAAAAAAAATAAGCAGACTCAAAACTCCTCAAACTGCAGTCGCCTTATTTAAAGTTCCCGAAGTGAAAACACCCGATTTAAACGGATTAATCATTGCTTTAGATGGAGTGAGGGATCCGGGAAATCTGGGAACGATTATTAGGTTGTGTGATTGGTTTGGGGTAAAGACCCTTTTGTGCTCCAAAGATACCGTAGATTGTTATAACCCAAAAGTAGTGCAGGCCAGTATGGGAAGCATCACCCGGGTTCGGGTGGTTTATTTGGATTTATCGCAGGTAATTAAAGATAACCCTGAAATACCGGTAATGGGAACTTTTTTGGAGGGGGAAAACCTATATGAAGCCAATTTCCCTTCAAGCGGAATCCTTGTTTTGGGGAATGAGGCTAACGGAATCTCCAGGGAACTTGAACGGTTGGTTTCCAGAAAATTAAACATCCCTCAATTTGGCGATTCCCAAAATACAGAGAGTTTGAATGTGGCAACGGCAACAGCTGTTATTTTAGGAGAATTCAGGCGAAGAGAGAATTATTGAAAGGTAAAGTTTAAAAATACACCCCTGGATGTCATGTTTTCCACATTTACCAAATCGGTAGGTCCTTCCACCAGTTCATTATTCAAACCGAAAACTCCACGTAAAGAAGGTGAAAATTTGAAGTAATAAAAATATAAATCAATTCCAACCCCAACTTCATAGTTATAGGTATTTGTTCTAATTCTTGTAATAGCCTCCGGATTGTTTTCGTTGCTGGACAAATTTATAGAAGTTGAAACCCCGCCAACCACAAAAGGTCTGAGATTATTAAACCTGTTTGCCGAAAATTTTAATAAAAGGGGTAAGTGAACATATGTGGAATTTATTTGGTCTATTTCCTGGGTATAGGCAGCCCTTAGCAGTCTGTTATTAAAACTTACTCCAGGTTCAAATCGAAGGTCGAGGTTATTGTTAAGTTTTAAATTCCCAATTAAACCAACGTTAAAACCAATGCTTGTTTCTATAATTAAATCTTTTCCAGATGGATTACCGGGTTGATAGTTTTTATAATCAAAATCGAAATCATACATGTTGAACCCCAAATAATATCCATAGGACCATCTTTTCTGATCAAAATTCGGGTTGTTTATCAACCGTTCCCCTGAAAATAACTGGGCATTACCTTGAAAATAACAAAACAGAAACCCTGTAAGCAGTATGAATTTTTTCATATTAAGTTTTAGATGCGGTATAGATGGTAGCTACTCCAAATGTTTGAGGCTTGTCTTCTACATTTATAAACCCAATTTTTCTTAAAATATTGTTGAATTTTTCTCCATAAGGAAAAGCGGCTGCGCTTTCGCTTAAATAAGAATAAGCGACCTTGTCTTTAGAGAACAACTTTCCTATGATGGGGAGCATAACTTTGGTGTGGAAATTATATCCCTGTTTAAATGGAAATTTTGCGGGAACCGAGGTCTCTAAAACCACAAAAATGCCATTTGGTTTTAAAACTCTGAATATTTCTGCAAGTCCTTTTTCAAGATTTTCAAAATTACGAACTCCAAAAGCTACGGTGATAGCATCAAAAGTATTGTTTTCGTATGGTAAGGCTTCAGAATCTGCCTGTACCATTTTAATTTTTTCAGAAAGTTTCTCTTCAGCGATTTTTTTTCTGCCTACAGCGAGCATTCCTTCAGAAATATCAAGGCCTATTATTTCTGAAGCACCTGTTTTAGCAAGACTTATGGCGAGATCTCCGGTTCCGGTGGCTATATCCAATACCTTCTCGGGTTTGGTAGCCTCTACCAGGGCTATCACTTTTTTCCTCCACTTCACATCTATACCAAAGGAAATCACACGATTAAGACCATCATAATTTTCTGAAATATTATCAAACATTTGCTCGACCTGCGCTTTCTTGTTAAGCTTAGAATCTTTGTAAGGAGTGATTTTTTCTTTCATTTTAAAAATTTGATTCAAAGATAAGTGATATGTGATAACTGACTTTATAAGTTTCAGATTTTATTGTGAAACTTAATTACAATCCTGTCCCAATCATCCTGCTAAAATCTAAATTAAAAAAGGATGCTTTTTCAATTTACATACCAAGGAATTAATGGATTGTATATTTTACTGTACCTTTGATGTCTTGAAAAATCTTATCGCTTGATATGAAGATAATAATTGCCGGTGCGGGTGAAGTAGGCTTTCATCTCGCAAAATTACTTTCCTATGAATCACAGGATATTACCCTTATAGATAATAACAGGGATAATCTTGTTTATGCCGATACACATCTTGATATTAGAACCATAAAAGGGGATGCAACGTCAATCTCCGTTTTAAAGGAAGCTAATGTGAAATATGTGGATTTGTTAATTGGTGTAACCTCCAGCGAATCTACAAACATTACCGTTTGTGTTCTTGCAAAGCAATTGGGCGCTAAAAGAACGATTGCAAGGATTTCAAATACAGAATTTTTAGAAAATAAGGAAGAACTTGGTTTTGTGAAGTTTGGAATTGATGAATTGATCTCACCAGAGGCTTTGGCTGCCGGAGAAATTGCTTTATTGCTCAATCAATCTGCTTTTAGTGATAGCTACGAGTTTGAAAATGGAGCTTTGATAATGATAGGTCTTGACCTTTCCAGAACTGCTATGTTTGTTGGAAAAACAGTAAAGGAAGCTGCCGAAATATTTCCAAAGTTAAATTTTGTTCCTATTGCCATACAGCGGTTTGGAACTCAATATACTCTTATTCCAAGAGGAGATACGCAATTTAAGGAAGGAGACCAGGTTTATTTTGTCACAACAAAGGACGGAGTAGATGTTTTATACAAGCTTACGGGAAAAGTAAAACACTCCATCAAAAATATAATGATCCTTGGCGGAAGTAAAATTGGAAGAAAAACAGCGAGGGACCTTAGCAGGAACAATTTCAATGTAAAACTTATAGAAAGTGACAGGGAAAAGGCTTTTGACCTGGCCGATGAACTTCCGCAGGTTTTGGTAATAAATAGTGATGGCAGGAATGTGGAACTCCTGGAGGAAGAGAACCTTCATGATATGGATGCTTTTATTGCGGTTACCGGAAATTCAGAAACAAATATTATGTCCTGCCTGGTAGCCAAATCCAAAAGCGTAAAAAAGACGATTGCGCTGGTAGAAAATATGGACTACTTTCAGTTAAGTCATTCCATTGGAATCGACACTCTCATAAATAAGAAATTACTTGCCGCAAATAATATTTTTAGATATATAAGAAAAGGAGAAGTGGTGGCGATGACCAAGTTAAACAATATGAATGCGGAGTTGTTGGAATTCATTGTAAAAGCGTCTTCCCAGGTTTGTAACAAAAAAATTAAAGATCTTGATTTCCCCCGTTCAGCTATAATTGGTGGAATAATAAGAAATGGAGAAGGTTTAATTGCACTGGGAGATTTTCATATTAAAGCCGGGGATAGAATTGTGGTATGTTGTTTACCCAGGTCCATAACCAAGGTGGAAAAGCTCTTTTTGTAATGCCTAAATTAAACTATAAGGTTATCCTCCATATTATGGGATTGCTCCTTTTATTTAATGGAGGCTTTATGCTTACTGCTGTTTTTGTGAGCTGGTATTATGATGATGGGGTGACACTGCAAATTTCCTCAGCCGCTTTAATCACCTGTTTTATCGGGATTATATTAATGTTTTTTACCCGGGGACATGGTAAAGAACTTAAAAAGAGAGAGGGTTACATAATTGTGACATTTGGCTGGATTTTTATGGCCTTAAGCGGGACACTTCCGTATTTATTAAGCGAAACCATTCCCAATTTTACAAATGCATTTTTCGAAACTATGTCTGGTTATACAACTACCGGAGCAACTATTTTAAATGATATTGAATCTATTCCCAGGGGTATTCTATTTTGGAGAAGTTTAACGCATTGGATTGGCGGGATGGGAATTATTGTTTTAGCAGTAGCGATACTACCTCTATTGGGAATTGGGGGAATGCAGTTGTTTTCTGCGGAATCTCCCGGACCCAGTGCCGATAAATTAAAGCCGCGAATTACAGATACTGCAAAACGCCTGTGGCTCATTTATTTCTCTTACACCATTGCTGAAACTATTTTGCTGAAAGTAGCTGGGATGAGTCTTTTTGATGCCATAAATCATTCTTTAAGCACCCTTTCTACCGGCGGTTTTTCCACAAAAAATGCAAGTCTGGCCTTTTGGAATGATCAGCCTGTTATCCAATATATTGTTATTCTTTTTATGTTTCTTGCCGGTTCAAATTTCGTGATTAGCTATTTTGCATTTAAAGGAAGAATGCAGAAGGTGCTTCATGATGATGAATTTAAATGGTATTTTGTATTTATTATTGGATTTACAGCTATAACTGCGTCTATAATTTATTTTCAGGCAGATGTTTCTCTTTCCTCTATCGTGCATCCTATGGTTTGGGGGGAAGCAGAAAGCGCATTCAGGCATGGCCTTTTCCAGGTTTTGGCAATTGTGACTACAACGGGGTTTGTTAGTGCAGATTATACTTTATGGACCCCCTTTCTAACAATCTTTTTTTTCGGGTTCATGTTTCTTGGGGGTTCTGCAGGATCTACTTCAGGGGGTATAAAGGTGATGCGTCACCTTATTTTAATTCGAAATGGAATTACAGAATTTAAAAGAACCCTGCATCCAAATGCAATCCTACCTATACGATATAACGGTAAAGCGATTAAAAAGGAAATTGTTTTCAATATCCTGGGCTTCTTTATTCTATATATGTTGTCTTTTATTATAGGAGCGCTGGTTTTCGGATTTATGGGAGTTGATTTCATGACAGCCATTGGAGGAGCGGCATCTTCTTTAGGAAATGTAGGTCCCGCCTTCGGCAGTTTGGGACCTATTAATAATTATGATATTTTACCGCCTGCAGGAAAATGGTGGTCGGCATTTTTAATGCTTATTGGAAGGTTGGAATTATTTACTGTATTAATCTTGCTTACTCCATTCTTTTGGAGAAACAGATAAGTATTCAGTAATGTCCGGTAAAGAATCAAGATCGTTCCGCCTTTGGCGTAACTGTAAGAAACAAGAAACAAGACTTAATTTTAATTAACTGATAACCATTTAGTTATAACTCCTATTTTTTCAGGACCTCTCTAAATTATCGATATAAGTTAAAATTCAAAAAAGTAATTTAGTTATTAAAAATCTCATTTGAATGCCTGATGAATGGGTGGTTGCAACTTTTACCTAAATTTGTTACCGGCCAACAATGATATAAAAAAATCAGCCAGAATTATCTGGCTGATTTTTTTTTAAATATTTTCTGAAATTTTTAAACTTCAGAAACAGCTGCTTTTATCCTTTTTAAAGCTTCTTCAATTTGTGGCTCACTGGCAGCATATGAAAGCCTGATACATTCCGGATTTCCAAATGCCTCACCTGTTACAGTTGCAACCAGCGCTACTTCCAGTAGGAACATGCTAAAATCTGTAGCGTCTTTTATATGATGGCCCTTAATTGTTTTTCCGAAGAAATACGAAATGTCCGGGAACACGTAAAAAGCTCCTTCGGGTTCTGTGGTTTTAAAGCCTTCTATTTGATCCAGCAATGAAATTATCAATTTCCGACGCTCTTTAAAAGTGTCGATCATTGGCTTGATTTTGCTAACGGGTGCTTCCAGAGCAGTGATTACTGCGCGTTGGGCAATACAGTTTGCTCCACTTGTTATCTGGCCCTGCATTTTATTACAGGCCCGGGCGATATATTCTGGTGCCCCGATATATCCAATTCTCCATCCTGTCATGGCAAAAGCCTTGGAAACTCCGTTTACAGTGATTACACGATCGTACATGTCTTCAAATTGTGCCATAGATGCGTGTTCACCAACAAAATTTATATGCTCATAAATTTCATCGCTCACTACAATTATGTCTGGATATTTCACTAAAACATCCGCCAGGGCACGTAATTCTTCTTTGCTGAAGATCATTCCGCTGGGATTACATGGCGAGCTGTACCAAACCATTTTGGTTTTTGGTGTTATCGCTGCCTCAAGTTGTTCCGGAGTGATCTTAAAATTATTTTCAACCGTTGTAGGTACTTCCACAGGAATTCCTTCTGCAAGTTTCACTATTTCTGCGTAGCTTACCCAGTACGGGCAGGGCAATATCACTTCATCTCCCGGATTTAAAATTACCATTGCCGCATTGGCCAAAGATTGTTTGGCTCCGGTAGAGACCACAATTTGAGCACGGTTATAGGTAAGTCCGTTATCGCGTTTAAACTTGGTGATTACGGCATCCTTCAACTCCACATAACCGTCTACCGGGGAATAGGAATTGTAATTATCCTTAATTGCCTGTATTGCGGCTTCTTTTATGAAATCGGGGGTGTTAAAATCAGGTTCTCCAAGGCTTAAGCCTATAATATCTTTTCCTTCTTCCTTTAACTCACGGGTTTTAGCTGCCATTGCCAAGGTTTGTGAGGTTGTCATGTTATTGATTCTGTCGGATAATTTTTTTTGCATGGAATTCGGTTGATTTTAAATATTTTTTAAGCAGAAATTGCGGGTTTTGTTCCCATTTCTTTTAAATGTCTGAAATGAGCAATAATTGCTGCACGCGTAGTTTTGTATTCGTTGTAAGGTAAATTACATTCCGCAGCGGTTTCTTTAACTATTTTGGCGATTTTAGTATAGTGAATATGGCTTATATTCGGAAAAATATGATGCTCAACCTGGTGGTTTAGTCCGCCGGTAAACCAATTAACTATTTTGTTTTTGGTTGCAAAATTCACTGTAGTATACAGTTGATGTATGGCCCAGGTATTTTTCATGGATCCGGTTTCATCAGGAATAGGCATTTGGGTTTTCTTGACCACGTGTGCTAACTGAAATACAATACTTAGAATAAGACCTGCCGTATAATGCATTACAAAAAAACCAATCAGGATCTTCCACCAGGCTATGGACATAAAAAGCATAGGGATCGCGATCCATATAGCGAGATAGATCATCTTGGTCACTGCAATTATACTCCATTGTTTTACGGGAGAAGGCAATTTGCCGTAAGACAGCTTTCTGGATAAATAACTTTTTGTTTGTTTAAAATCGGTGGTAAGCGCCCAGTTAAAGGTAAGTAGGCCATATAAAAACACCGAGTAATAATGCTGAAATCTATGAAATTTTGACCATTCGGCATGTTCAGAAAAGCGGATGATTCTACCGGCATCCAGATCTTCGTCGTGCCCATGTATATTGGTGTAGGTGTGGTGCAAAACATTGTGCTGGACCTGCCAGTTATAAACGTTTCCGGCAAGTACATAAATGGTTCCTCCCATTAGGTTATTCACCCATTTTTTAGATGAATACGAACCATGATTTCCATCATGCATCACATTCATTCCAACTCCGGCCATACCCGCGCCCATAACTATAGTTAGCAATAGCAGCCACCATTGTGAAATATCCAGGCTAAGAATTAAAAAGTATGGAACAAGAAAAAGGGAGAACATTACAATTGTTTTGAGATGTAATTTCCAGTTTCCAGCTTTGGAAATGTTGTTATCGTTAAAATAAGCATTTACACGTTTATTGAGCGTTCGGAAAAACTTTACTGAGTCAACTCTTGAAAAGCGAACGGTTTCCTGATTTGTAGACATAAAATAAATTTGAATTTCACAAAGATAAAACATTAATTGTGCCGATACCAGAATACGGAGAAATTAACGTTGTATTTTGATTACTTTTGCAGCAAAATAGAAAAACGTGGAGCTTATAACAAAATATTTCCCTCATTTAACCGAAGTTCAACTTGAACAATTCGGCAAGCTGCAGGAATTATATGAAGACTGGAATCTAAAAATAAATGTGGTTTCCCGAAAGGATATAGATGAACTTTATTTGCGCCACGTGCTTCATTCTTTGGCGATAGCGAAAGTAATTAAGTTCCTGCCAGATGCGCAAATTTTAGATGTAGGAACCGGTGGAGGGTTTCCGGGAATTCCTTTGGCAATTCTTTTTCCTGAAACCAATTTTCATTTGGTGGATTCTATCGGAAAAAAAATTAAGGTTGTGGATGAGGTCGTGGAAGGTTTGCAGCTCAAAAATGTAATAACCACCAATGCCCGTGTAGAAGAGATCAAGGGTAATTACGATTTTATTGTTAGCAGGGCGGTAGCGGCGATGCCCACTTTTGTGCATTGGGTGAAAGGAAAGATCGCCAAAAAAAGCAATCACGAGCTTAAAAACGGGATTTTATATCTCAAAGGGGGAGATTTATCGGAAGAATTAGAGCCGTATAAATCTGCGGTAATTTATCCTTTGAAAGATTACCTTGAGGAAGGATTTTTTGAAACAAAAAAGGTGGTTTATCTTCCAATTAAGTATAAAGGATAATTTGTGCTGCCTTAGGATATAAAAAATTGATTTTAAAGAATAGTTATTCACTTTACCCCAAAGTTTTCGATTAAAATTAAGGCTAAAGAACTATGATTAAACATTTCTTAATATATTCTTAAAATGATTTCGATGATATTTCTTATTGTACTTGCTATTCCTGTTGAGTTATGAGAATTTGTAATCCATTTAATACCTGCAGGTCATCTTGATTGGCGTTAAATAAGTTAAATGGCAAATTTTTAAAGCGTTTAATTCTTAAATTTAATTAAAGATTAAACTCCACAAAATGCGACATTTAGAAAAAACCATAAGTCTGCTTTATTCAATACTGGAAAGGAACTACCGCGATTTTCAAATTTATTCCAATGCCTCAAGGCATTGTAAAAGATTGATTTTTCGTAATTTATTAGGTAAAGTTGCTCATCAAAAAAAGTCGTTTTGTAAGAGGATAAAACTGGAAATTGATTTCCTCGAAAATCAAAACAACATAGAGGGGCACCGGAAAAATATATCCAAACGCGATTGGAAAAATATTGAAGGACCTATTCTTCCTGTATTTCGTATTGAGAAGGACGGAATCATTAAGGAATGTTACCGCAGAGAAAAACAAAATATTGGATTGTATCAAAATTTATTATCCAAAATAAGTCTGGGGGGTATTCGCGAAATGCTTTTATTTCAAAAACATTCAATCCAGCTTATTCTGCAGGAAATTGAGGGTTTTGGATTAAATATTTATGAAGATATTGAAGTGGAAAATAATCAGGGAGAGAAGAAGTATGGATGAATTTTGAACCCAATCTGCTTTACCTGATTTTGATATAAAAAAACCTGGAAGTTGAAGAACTTTCAGGTTTTTTTGCGATCCAACCTTTTCTATCTCATTAAAAGAATGTTTTTGGAAACCTTACCTTCAACCGCATACACTTTTACCACATATATCGCAGCCGGGTGCTCCCTTACCGGTACTATCATTTCTTTTTGACTGGAGTTGGATGTATACGATTCAATTTGTTGTCCAAGCAAATTATAAATTTCCACCTGTTTTATATTCATCTCAAAAGGATTTAAGATCATAAGCTGGTGTTCATTTTCTGCAAAGATCACATCGATGATTCCCGGAGGAAGTGTTTCAGTTAAATCTGGATTGGGTTCTTCAATTGGCTTTGGATCCGGTTTCGGATCTTTTTCTTTTTGAAATACAATTTCGAAACGGTCTGTTATTTCCCCTTTCTCCATAATCAATTTAAAATTGGATTCTCTAAGGTCATGGTAGGTACTGTCGGTTTTATCTTTAAGATAAATATTAACTTCTTCTGAAACGTTTTCAAGTTGATTGATTTTTATCAATAGTTCACCTTTTTCAGCTATTTTCACACCCAGTTTAAAGACCTGAATCGGATCAAAATTTGATACTCCCTGAATAACATATTTCCTTTCGTCAATCAGCCAGAACATGTCCTCTAAATTATTGTCATTTAAAGCGGCATCATATCCAAGGTCAAAACCATCGGAAGCATTTGGATCTACGCCCACAAGAATTTGCCTGTGATATCCCATTGGGGATCTAAAGTCGAGCCTGATCTTAGCTTTTGTATCAGTTTTCTCAACTTCCTTGGTGTTCTCTTCAGGACGAAGAAAAACCGAATTTCCTGTATTTGTTTTGGATTCCCTCACAAATGCCCGCTGACCATTTCGAAAAACTATCATTCCACCATCCACGGTAATGCTTCCGGCAGTTTCGGTTTCCAGTGAGGAATTGATGAAAAAGCCCTGAGCAACAGGAATGAATCTTCCCGGGATTTTACTTCCTTTTTCGTCATTTGCATTAACCCGGGAATCATTGGAAATCGCAGGAACTCCGCCTAAAAGATTCCGGGCCGCATAGCCTCCAATATATTCAAGTAAAATATGGGTATTCCCACCTGCAAAATGGTCCCAGAAATATACTGTACCATTAAATACGTTACTAGTATTTCTACCTCCGGCAACATCTTTTAGATTGTCCATGATAAATTCATTAATATCTATAGACGATGGATAAGGATTCCCTAGCAAATAGTTTTGCCCTGAGGCAATGGTCAAATTGATCACTCCATTATTAGGTTTCCCTTTGTATACATAATTTTGACGATCTTCTATCGCGGCAGTACCCGAAGTTCCTTTCATGGTATATCCTTCACCAGCATTTAAAACTCCGGTGCTGCCTATATGTTTCCATTCACTGTAAACATTTGCTGTACCCCTGAACTTATATAACCAGTAGTTACTGATCTTACGGGGATTACTCCTGGGTCCGTCTGCATATTCATGCCACGCTCCAAAACTAAGGTCAGTGTGAGTAGCGTTGGCTGAATTTGTTCCGTCTTTCATCACCCCTTTAATAGTATAAGTAGAATTATTTGCTGCACCCTGTAGGGAAACAGGAGAAGACCAGTAATTGTAGTTAAAACTGTTTGCTGTTCCCTGTTGGTCGCGCTCAATATAACCCGTACTGGCTTCATCCAAAATACTTGCAATAGTTTGTTTGGGACCTATGTCTGTTTGAACCAATTGAGATTCACCTACCAGGTCAATAATCCCATTAAGCTTTAAATAATGCGTAATGAATAAACCTTGCCCTGCATTGTTCTCATCCAGGGTCTCATTTGGGTTGGCCATTTCAAGTTTTCCGGTTTCTGATAACAAGCCTAAAAGGATGAGATTTTTTCCGCCAGATTTTATGTCATGAGAAATGCGGGCGATATTCCAATCAATGGGTTCACCATTTATGCCCAGGCTGTTTGGAGCATCCCAAACCTCAGGTCTGAGCCAGATAGTATCATCCCTCCATGTGCCGGCCGAATTTGAAGTGTAAGGCAGAGGAGCGGTGTTTTGCTGAGTTGTTTCTATGTTCCTAAGCTCCCCGTCTATTTTATTGTCAGATTGAGCTGCTGTCATACCGTTGGAAACCGTATTACCGGTCATCCTGTAGTATCCCTGTAAATTTGTCCAGGCCAATGTTCCGGGAACGTCTAATGGAAGTACTGTTCCTCTAAGAGGAGCGCTGTTTAACACCACACGTTGATTCATAAGGAATCGTAGTTGTTCTTCATTAATAGCAGAATTCCAGATCCGGACCTCTTCTATCCAGCCGTTGAAAAGATTTTGCGGTTTATCCTGTGGTCCGGGTTTATGCATTGCCCCGATGAGGAAAGGATAGTCAACGGAAGTGGGGTTGGTTGCAGAACCTGAGCCCACCCTAATTCCGTCAACGTACAACTGTACATTGGAATCTTTATAGATAACGGCAATATGGTACCATCTGTCTGTGGCCAGTTTGCTGGAGGTGGAGACTGAGGAGTTGCCCCATCTAAAGGTAGGAGCTCCGTTGTTGATGATTAGATCATAACCGCCTTCTCCAAGGTTTTGGGAATTCCTTTTTGAAAGTATGGTTTTTACTCCACCTACCGAATTTGGTTTTACCCAGGCTTCCAGGGTGAAAGCGCCGGTAGTTATTCCATAATGGTTGCCGAAAAAAACATAATCATCGACTCCGTCAAAATCCAAAGTACTACAGGCGTCTTCAAATGTGATGATTACATCTTCGTAATTTGCACAGCTACCATCAGCATTCGCTATTGTCCATCTTAAAGTGTGTATACCTGCATTAGCGGTGAAAGCCGAAGCGGGATTATTAGGTTCGGCGATAGTACCCCCATTTGATGTAATTATTGTCCATTTTCCTTCTCCTGTTATCGGAGTGTTTGCAGCAAGGATTGTGGACCGGAAACCGCAGTTAAAGGCCTGGTCGGGCCCTGCAATAGCCTGAGTTAATTGCTGGGGCTCTGTTATGCTAATCGATTTTATTTCCTGGCATCCGTTGGCATCGATGATAGTAACAGTGTAAGTTCCTGCAATTAATCCTGTAGCTGTTGCAGTTGTTTGCTGATTAGCGTCATTCCATAAATATTCATATTTCTCACCGGTTGTGAAGGGGGTGCCTCCAGTGGCTGTAACAGTAGCCTCTCCGGTTTCTCCGTAACACAATGGATCAGTAGCCACTATTGTTCCAGATATAACTGTATCTGGTTCAAGTACAATTGCAGTAGTTGTAGTTTTTTTGCCAGCTGCATCTTCCACGTAAACGGTATACTCCCCAGCTGCAAGATTTACGAATAGATTTTGGGATTGAGAAGTAGAAGTTTCAGTTAATTTATAACTGTAGGGAGCAAATCCTCCTGAAGCTTTCACCGAAATTGTTCCGGTAAGGTCCCCTTTACACAAAATATGGGTTGGTGTAGCTTCAGCTCTAAGTTCCGTAGGTACGAAAACTGGTTCATTTGTGGAAAAACAAAATTTATTATTATTCGCGCCACATTCCTTTTTTGATACATTGGTCCAGGTAGTATAAAAGGTGTCTATGTTTAAATTGTCACCACATTCAAAGATTATTGGGTCCACAGTTAATTTTATAAATCCACCCACTCTGTTTGGTTGATTAACGGTAAGATCTTCATCAATATCTTCTCCTTCCCTGCAATCACTAACATAATAGTGGTTTGTTACTTCAGAGATATCATTGGAAATTATAAAACCAAGCTCTATATAGGGGTTGTAAATGTTTGCACTCTTATCAACCTGTATAAAGATATACTTTGGAATATTGTTGTCACAATAATCCGGACTGGTAGTCAGCATTCGGGTGCCATTGGAATATCCTATATAAATATTGTTGGGATCAAATTCAATATTGCTGGATCTACCGCAGGGGTTATAACATTTCCCAATATACTGCTCCTGGGTAGCAGTGTACGTTGCACCGGTACTATCTGTAACGGTAAGAGTGATTATTTTATTTCCTATAGTAGAATAGTCTACCCAAAACTCCCCTATACCGCTGCGGAATTGATTAATAGCACCTGCACCAAAATCCCAGGCATAGGTATATGGTCCTATACCCCCCACTGCTGTCCCATCTTCTACATTATAATGAAAGGTACGGATGGCATCAATATCGTTTTCTATTTCACAAGTACTTCGGGTTAAGATAAAAGCTTCAATGGCATCTATGACCTCCACCTGGGTTGTTAATTTACAACCTTTACTATCTGTAACAGTGAGTTCATAAATACCTGCTGATAGACTGGTGGCCGTTTTAGTAATTTGGGTTGCCTGTCCGGCTTTCTTCCATTCATATGTATATCCGGGAGATCCCCCTGTTGGATTAGCAGTAGCGCTTCCGGTGGCGGTTCCATATACAGTTGTCCTTGTTGTTGTTGCAGTTACTCCTAATGGCTCTGTGGGCTGATTTATCTGAAATGCTTCATTTATTACAATTATACAGGTTGGATTATTTTTGTCTCTTATGGAAACTTTATAATTTCCAGAGGGTAAATCAATAAAATTTCCTGATGCCTGCCAAGTACCTTCATTGATACGGTATTCAAATTGTCCACTTCCTCCGGTTGGATTATTAATGTTTATTTCACCAGTGGATGCACCAAAACAATTAACATCCGTTTTAACCAAAGTACCTGTTAAAATGCCGGGCGCAGTTACCGTTACTGTTTTTTGAAGGGAACAAGCCTTACTATCCTTTACAAATATGGTATGGGATCCGGCTTGTACACTAGTAAATGTATTTTCAGATGTGTAGTTGACATTGTCCAGAGAATAACTATAACCCCCATTTCCTCCGGTTACAACTCCTGCCGTTATTGTGCCATCACTTGCCCCAAAACAGGAAGGTGGGGTAAATTGTGGCTCCTGCATAGAAATTTCATCCGGTTGTCCCACATATATTTCCTTTTCAAAACTACACCGTTGGGTATCCTTAATATAAATAGTATGATATCCTTCAGAAAGTCCGGTAAAGGTTTTTATACTTCCAAAATTTTGATCATCAATAGAGAAAAGATATGTGCCGTTTCCTCCAAACACCTGCCCAATAGTGATCACTCCATCGGATTCTCCATTACACCGAACGGGGGACACAGTAATTTCTGGTGCACTTATAAATATAGAGGGGTAAATAATAATATCAAATTCACGGGTTACCCCATCACAACCATTGGCCTGAGGAGTTAGTGTGATCGTTGCTACCAAAATTTCACTTGTGTTATTGGTTGCAATAAAAGGTGGAAGGTCTCCGGTTCCACTGGCGGGAAGGCCGATTGATGTATTGTCATTCGTCCAGTTATAAACAGTTCCATTTACACTACTTCCTGAAAAAACAGTTGCCGGAATAGATTCTTCATTACAGGCAAAAATATTATCCTGTGAATTTACAGAGGTTTCCGGATTTACGGTTATAGTAAAGATTTCCGGTATACCCTCACATCCATTAGCCACTGGGGTTACTTTAAGATTGGCGGTAATGGGTGAATTGGTGGTATTTGTAGCAGTAAAAGTTGGAACATTGCCATTTCCGGTTGCTGCCAGACCTATTGAAGTATTATCATTTGTCCATTTATAGGTTGTCCCGGAAACATTACTTCCGGAAAAGGTAATTCCGGAGACAGTTTCGCTTTTACACGCAACTATATTTTCGGGTTTATTTATAGTTGCTGTTGGATTAACTGTAATTGTAAATATTTGGGGAGTACCTTCGCAATTATTGGCAACCGGTATAACGGTAATGCTTGCAGTTATGGGCGCCGAAGTAGTATTGTTTGCTGTAAAAGAAGGAATGTTCCCCGTACCGCTTGCTGGTAGCCCTATGGCCGGGTTGTCATTCACCCAGTTATAAGAGGTGCCTGAAACGCTGCTACCGGTAAAATTTATTGCTGCAACAGATCCTTTATCACAAACCACAATAATAGCTGGTTTTGTAACTGCAGGGGTAGCATTAACGGTAATAGTAAAAGTTTGAGATGTTCCCTCACAATTATTGGCGACGGGAGTCACTGTAATATTGGAAGTAACAGGAGCATTGGAGGTGTTTATTGCCGTAAAGGCGGGAATATTTCCGGAACCGGTAGTGGGTATACCTATTGAAGAATTGGAATTCGTCCATTTGTAGGTAGTTCCTGTTACGTTACTTCCACCAAAAGCTATCTCAGAGATCGAAGTATTATTACAAGCCACAATATTTGCAATACTATCAACTACCGGGGTAGGGTTAACGGTTATCGTAAAAACCTGAGGGGTTCCCTCACAATTATTAGCCACCGGCGTAAAAGTTACCTGAGCTGTAACAGGCGCTGTAGTGGTATTGGTTGCTGTAAAAGAAGGTATGTTTCCCGATCCACTTTCTGTCAAACCTATGGTAGGATTATTATTTACCCATTTGTAGGTTGTTCCCGAAACACTACTTCCTGTAAAGTTAATTGCGGAAACTGAAGAATTATTACAGGCTGTTCGGTTTGCAGGTTTAGTAACTGATGGCTCTGGATACACTGTAATGGTAAAGGAAGTGGGCACCCCTTCACAATCATTTCCAGAGGCAGTCACTGTGATCTTCGAAGAGATTATGGAGCTGGAAGTATTTGTTGCAGTAAAAGACAGAATATCTCCTGTGCCGCTTGCAGCCAGTCCAATGGCTGTGTTGTCATTAGTCCATTGGTAGATGGCACCGTCAACATTCCCCGAGAATTGTATGGTGGGAATGGTGTTGTTTCTACAAACAGACTGATTCTCTAAGTTATTAACTCTGGGATATGGTTTAATGGTAACAGTAAAATTTACCGGATCACTGGTATGGGTGCTATTGGATACAGCCAAAACTGCCGTATAAGTACCCGGAGCAAGATTTTGTGGAAAAACCAACGGAATTGATCCGTCATATAGAGTTGCATTAGTTACATCAGTAAAAGCGGGATCTTGATAATTTATGCTATAGGTATTGGGCTCATTGGTTGCTGTATAATTTAAAGAGGCGGTTATGGTATTTTCGCAAACGGAAATATTGGAAGAACCTAACGTTATAACCGGTTTGGCGTAAACTGCTTTGCTATCCTCATGGAAATTATTGTTCGCTTTGTGACTGTTGGTCTCAGCGAATTCAGTTAATGAGGTCTCTATAGCAGGAACGAGTGCGATTTCTTTTGGAAAAACTTTTTTCTCAAAAAAATTCTCCAAACGAACATTATTTTCCGATAAGATTAAATTGGTAAAACCTAAAAATGCAATAATAACAAGAATAGCTTTTACTCCTGGAGTAATTTTTCCCATACTCTAAACTTTTACAATAATTAGTAAAATTATGTATAAAAATTTAGAAATAAGGGAATTAGATCAAAATATTACCGATTAAAGGCAAAATATTCCGACTAAATATATCTATTTTTTCTTATAAGGCTATTTTTGTAGGAATTATCTTGTTAATTATTTATAATTATCTTTTTACTTACCACCCTGCCTTCAACTAAAATTTGAACGATATATACCCCGGAGCTATAATTTCTTACAGGCATTGTGAACTCTTTATCTCCGGGAAGATCACTATGTCCTTCCAGTTTATTACCATTGAGGTCAAAAATGTACATATTGGTAATAGCAAGTTCATGCGGATTAAGAATCCGCAATTCCCTATCGGTTTGGCCATGACGAATGCTAATTCCAAATTCCTTGATCTCCTCCACGTCACCGGGAACTTCCGTAACAGGAGGCACTGGCTCATCTTTGAAGAAGATGATCTCAAATCTGTCGTGAATAGTTCCGGGTTGAGATGTCGAGACATAAGCCTCTTTTCTCAGGTCATGAATACTGTCTTTCAACTTGTCATTAAGGTATACCATCATTCCTTCAGCAGCATTTTCTACGGTATCTATCTTTATCCTGAATTCCTTGTTCTCTTTAATTTTAACTCCAAGGGGTAGAACCTGGTCCTTATCAAAATTTGGAACTCCCTGAATTACCAATTGATTATCTCCCTGGAGCCAGTACATATCTTCAGCATTATCATCAAAAAGCATGGCGTCATAACCAAGATCAAAGCCATTGGTAGTGGACGGAATTGCTGCGACGAGTATTTGCCTATGATAACCGACCGGGGATTTAAAGGAAATTCGGATTTTACTTTTGTCCTGAGATTTTTCCTTATTTGTCTTGGTAATTACCTCTGGTTTTAAAAATTGAGAATCATCAACCGGTTTTTCTCGTTTAAAAATTCTCTGGCTATTTTTAAAGTGAATATTCCCACCTGTAACTGTAAATCCAGCTGCATTGACATCAGAAGAATTAATCAAAAATGCTTGCCCAACGGGAATATATTGTCCGGGATATTTTTCTCCTGGAGCATCATTGGCATTGATCCTCTCGTCATTTGAAATCGCCGGTACTCCTCCTGATAAATTGTAGGTGGCATAGCCGCCCACATATTCCTTTAATATATGATTTAATTCCTGGAAATGATCCCAGAAATATAAGGCACCGTCAAAAACATTTTCATTATTTCTGCCGTTACTCACGTTTATTAAATTATCAAATATAAATTCATCAGCATCCATTGCCGAAGGAAATGGATTTCCTATAAGATAATTTTGACCTGCAGCCATGGAAAGATCAAAGTCGCCATTATGAGGTTTCCCTTTAAACGTATAATTTTGTTCTTCATTAATTCCAGCACTTCCATTAGTTCCTTTCATGGTAAAGCCTTCCCCTGTTTTTAAAGTACCAACTTCAAGAATATGATCCCATTCTGCATAAATATTAGCTTCTGCAGGGGAATAGCCCCATAACCAATAGGTGCTTATTGTAATTGGATTTGATGTTGTAGCTCCATCTGCAGCCCAATAGTCATAAATGAAAGTAATGTTTTGCGGATTTGAAGGAGTTGTCCCATCCATTAAAACCGATTTTACATTATAAAGAGCGTTATTTGCTGCTCCCTGTGCGCTAACGGGCGATGACCAGTAATTATAAACAAAACTGTTTCGTTTCCCCTGTTGGTCCCGCTCCAAATAGCCGGAACTTGCCTCCGCCAAAATACTTCCTGGGTCTTGTAACAATTGAGATTCTCCCACTAAATCTATATTTCCGTTGAGCAACAGATAATGAGTGACTCTTAACATTTGGCCAGGATTAGTATAATTCTCCTGATCACCTGAACGCGTTATAGTTAATAATTTCCCGGCAGTTTCAGATTTTAAGCCTAAAACCGTGATATCCCTATCACCGGAATCGATATTATGATTGATACGGACAATGTTCCAGTCTATTGGAGTTGTTCCGTCAATTCCTTTACTGTTTGGCGCATCCCAAACAGCCGGACGCAACCAGGTATCATCTGTTGCCCAAAGTTGAGAAGAAGGAGTGTCCTTAGCCGAAATATAAGGCATTGGTGCCGTGTTTTCCTGGTTGGTTGTCATATTATATAATCTTCCGGGAATGGCAGCATTTGCAAGATTGGGTGTTAAACCATTCGCTGGCATTAAGGCAGCATCAAAAGTAACTCCCCAGGGAGCACCTAAACCTGAAGGATCTGGTTCTGCGGAAACCAGGCGGTAATAACCGGCAAGATTTGCATATGTTAAATTACCTGGTACGGGCATAGGAATTTCCACGCCCATATTTCCGGCATTCTGAAGGCGTTGGTTCATCATAAATTGGATCTGGTCGTCGGTAAGAACTTTATCCCAAATCCTTACTTCCTCGATCCAACCGGAGAAATGGTTTGAAGTTGTTTTTGTATTGGCATTATACCTAGCACCTATGCTTGTATTGTTAATGCCTGAACCATTAACAGTGATATTTCCCAGTGGAATTCCATCTACCCAAAGATCCCCATTATGGGCCACCGCAATATGATACCACCTGGTATTCTTCTGAATACCAGCAGGGAGATTTTCCATTCTGATCTCAAACCCGGAGCTGCTGAAAATAACACCTTCTGAAGCATCAGTAGAACCAGATCCATCTTCAAATTGTCTGTCAAATGGCCTGATCCAGGCTTCAATAAAATAGTTGCCATTATAATTATTCCTAAGATCCACATAATCATTTTGGCCATCAAAATCTAAAGTTGTACACTGTGCAAAATTGAAAGTTACCTCGCCATTCTGGATGGTACAGGAATTATCTTCCGCTGGGGTAATTTTCCAACTCAAGGTATAGGGCCCTTCAATTGGTGGAGTAAATATTGCATTTGGATCACTAATAGAAGGAGTGAAATGACTTTCAGAAAAATTATATCCATCCGGGCCTGAAATAACGGACCAGGCTAATGTTGATTCATCATCAAGAGGAAAAGCTGGAATTTCGCCCTGAACACCTCCTGTCAAAAGACCTTTAAGCGGCACTTCAGTGCTGCCACAACTGCCAACATTGGCAGTAGCGGTTGTTGTATACGAGTCAAATACATAGACTCTAATTGTGGCCATATTTTCTGCGCTTTGACATGGATCACCATTGGTGTCAAAGACTAGTGCAGTTTGTACCTCAAAATAGTTCCAGCCTATTTTATCTGGCGTAAAGCTTACAGTACTCTGATTTATCTCCCCAATTTGCTCCAGGGCATTATCCGGATTATCTGGATCCGCATCATAATACCATATCAACTGAACATTTTCAGGATCTTGCGGCACTCCAATAGCATCAATTGCGTAAATACCTCCGGTTGATCCGTCATACAACCAACGAATTCTCAAATTGGGTAAACCGGCATATTGATCAAGAGGTATGGAGATCTTATTGTTCGGTCTACTTTGCGGGTCACCATCACCAAAAGACGCGTAATTACCACTTGTAGCGGGACCAGTGATTTCTAAAAGAGGAACCGATTCATAAGTCGCTCCGCCATCCAGAGAAATTTGTACTCGGATAACATCACCCGCCGTAAGATTATAAGCCTGGTCAAATGTCAGAGTAGGATTATCCATGGTAAAGGTGTTGAAGATGGGAGTTTCCAACGTGGATGGGTTATCTCCAGAAACAATGGCAAAACCTTTATTGCCTTCGTTTCCTAAACTTGTGTCAAATAGCTGTGAAATGGTACCCGAAGAGCTGGCCATCATAAATTCTTTGGGATTTGTTCTCTGCCAACGGTCCGGACGAACATTATTAGCGGCAGATTCAAAAGTGTATTCGGTACCATCATTGTTACTACCATAACGCATTACTCTCCATCCATGGTTAGCGATGGAAGAGTTGTCAAAGGCTCCGCCTTCAAAGGTGCCGTAGCCTCCATATCCGGTACCGGAACTTAAGCTTATGGTATCCCCAAGACAGATCGCTTCTCTGGTAACCGTGACTGGGTTTGGAGCGATATCTGAAGGTATAATACTTAATGTGGCATTATCTGAAAATACATTCGGTGAACATGCACCGCTTTGCACTTCCACCCGGTATAGTGTAGATTCATTATTACTGGCCAAATTTACCTGCTGCCCTGAGAGGGTAGTGCCCGTAAAATTAGTTCCGTCAGTATTTTTAATGACACTCCAATCAGTAGCAGAGCTTCTTCTATATTGCCAGGCAATTATATCACCCACATAAGTTCCTGATGTTTGTAGCGGAACCAGGTAATCAGCAGTGGGGAATTCACACATCATGAATATTCTGTCGGTGCCTTTAAATAGGATTTGACCCGCTACCGGTTCGGGATCTACAGTTATAGTGAATTCGTTTGAGTATACTTCTTCACAAACACCATTTGTTAAAACTACCCTGTAAGAAGTGGCCTCATTAAGTCCGCTAAAAGGGTAATTTGCATCAGGAGTTTCTTCATTTATTGCTGTCCATGAAGAAGAAGATGCCGCTTTATATTCCCATCTGGCTATTGTGCCAACATGATCTGTTAGGTTCAATTCGCCGTTAGGATCGGAAACGCATACACTATCTGGACCGTCTAAAGTGCCCGCAACTGGTTGAGGATCCACATTAATTGTGATTTGTGCAGTATTTATGCAGCCATTACCATTGGTCGCAGTTACGGTATAAGTTGTCGTTTCTACAGGATTAAGATCTTGCTGTGCGCCATTAAGCGGATCGTCTGTATTACCTTCCCAATTCCAGGAATAGGTGGTTGGGATTCCACTAATCTCATTGTTATCACTGGCAGTAATTTGAAAAGTTTCCCCCTCACAAATTTCCTGGTCTGCAGGAAGTGCTATTTCCGGAAGGGCACTTACGTGCACGGCTATTATAGCTTTATCACTTTCACAGCCTTTATCATTTACGAAACTTACCCAATAATTGATAGTTCCAACGGCAGTGGTCTGAGGTGTGGGAGCTTCCCCTAGAGGCGTGGGTGAAGATTCAGAATCATACCAATTGGCGGAGGCTGCACCATTCAGGTTTAGCGTAAGTGCCGTAGCTGTATCCCCAAGACAGTAAATAATGTCTTGTACATCAGTCAAGTCTGGGGCTGAAGGTGGATCAAATACGGTTACTACCACTTCAGTTTGCGGACTCTCACAATAAGCGTCTTTTTGGGTTACAAAGTAAGTCTGTGAACCCGAAGTACTTGTTTCTGGCGTAGGAACTTTAGGTTTTCCTTCAATATCTTTTATTTCATTTCCATTACTGTCATACCAGGTAAAAGTAGCTCCGGCTTCTCCTGAAACAGTAAGTTCCGTTGCAGTTTCTCCAAGACAATATTCAATTGGAGAAGTTGCTGTTGGTGCATTTGGTAAAGGATCAACATCAAGGTTAAAGGAATTTGAAATAGCTTCCGGACAATTAAAATCGTTGCCACTTCCATCTATCCTAACAGCATAGGAAGCTTGATCTGCAGAAGTTATTTCATTTATAATTAAAGTTCCTTCGTAGACTGTAATATTTTCTAGTCCAGGATAATCAGTTCTACTTTCTACATTAGAAACCATATGAGTGCCATCTGGATTTACAGGGGTACCATCGGCGTAGATCCATTCAAAGGTCAAAGGATCACCATTGGCATGGGCAACAAATTTAAAAACAACGGATGCATTTGTTTCATCACAAACTCTTATGTCTTCTGCTGGTTCAATAATAACAATATCTTCATCTACATTTAATGTTACTACATCTGAAGCTACCTGGCTGTCCTCACTTGGGGTACAGGCATTAGTACCTCCTACTTTAACGTAATATGCACCTGCATCTTCAGAAGTAGCTACAGGTAAGGAAAGAAGGACAGATGTTGCACCGGTCACCGGGCTATCGTCAGTTTCAGTTACTCCGGAGTTAATGTCTGGTTCTCCAACCACTTTAAACCACTGGTAAGTTAGATTATCGCCTGTGGCAGTTACTGCGAACTCGGCATCTGAAGTTGAGCATATCCCGAGATTAGATGGTTGTGAAGTAATTTGTACCTCTTCATAAATAGAAATGTCCAGACTGGTTGTTTCTTCGGGGCATCCGCCATAGGCAGGAATCGTATAAGTGATGGTGTAGATACCTGCTACTTCGTTTCCTGGCGTTAAAGCGCCTGTTGCAGGATTTAAAGTTAAACCATTCGAACTAAAGGTTCCACCACTGTAGGTTCCGGTGCCCTCTAAGATGGGTGTATATGATGTATTATCGGCAGTACAGAATTCTGTCTGATTATCTGCAAAAGAAATAGTTACTTCTGGATTAGGCGCTACTGTTATAGTAGTTGAACCACTTAATGCTATAGTACAGGTTGGATCATTGGCATATGCCACGCTTTGGATTTCATATACAAAATCTGTATCTGAATTTGAAGTTGAAAATAAATTGCCAGTATTTAAAACTGCTTCTCCATTTGCATCAAGGCTAATGTTTTGAGGATTTGTATTGTTACCGTTAATTGTATAAGTAACAACAGCATTTGGGGTTCCGGCTGAAAAAATAACATCAGCGCTTTCGCCATCGCATATCGTTGTATTTCCTCCAATTTCAACGGTAGGAGCTGGTCTTACCTCGACGGTCGCTACTTCTGAAGTTGCCATAGAACAGGTATAACCGGCAGGGCCAGTAATTGTGACATAGTAATCGCCGGAAACGTTAGGAGTAACCGTATTAAGAGGTAAGCTGCTGGCGTTGGCACCAGATATAGCTGTTCCAGTTCCAGGAGTACCTTTGTACCATTGATAAGAAAAATCAGTTCCTGAATAGGTTCCGGCACTGGCCGTTACATTAAGACTGATTGTTTCACCTTCACATATAGTGGTAGAGACTGGCTGAGATTCTATGCTTATACTTGGATCTACAGTCAGTAATGCAGCTTCGGAAGTTACCGATGAGCATGGCTCAGTTCCGCTAACAACAACAATATAATCTCCCGCATCGGCGGTACTTATTCCACTAAGATTTAAAACGGAATTTGTTCCGTTACTCACTTCATTACCAGAAGTTGCGGAAACCTTGTACCATTGATAACTAAGACCTTCTCCGGTAGCTGTCACTTCAAATTGTGCCTCTGAACCCTCACAGATCCTCGTGTTTTCTGGCTGAGTGGTAAGAATCACCTTTTCATAAATTGTAACATTTGTCGTGACCGGAACATCTGAACATCCTCCACTTCCTGTAATGGTATATGTAACCGTGTAAGTGCCGGGAGCTATATTTGCCGGAATAAATGAACCGTCAGCATTAATTTTGGTTTCAAGATCCCCAGTTGCTAAAAAAGTCCCTGTTTCCCATGCTCCAATTTCGTTAGAATAACTGACCGTAGCTGCAGCAGATTCAGAATTGCACTGATCAGCATAACTGATATCTACTGAAGGAACAGGATTTACGATAATGGTAGCGTTACCGGTAATACTTTTAGAACAATTTGGAGCCTGTGTATACTGAATACTTACAAGGGAATAAGTAGTATCGCTATTGAGGGTAGCTGTAGTTAGTGTGGCAGTTCCACTTTCATCAACCTGTATGGTTTGGTTGCTTCCAGATCCTATTTTATAAGTTAATGTGGTATTAGGAGTTGCGGTAAAAGTAACTTCACCGGTTTGACCAACACAGATTTCGGCAGTTGTAGTAGTTATTGTTGCTGCTGGTTCAGGTCTGAAAAATATAGTCATTTCCGCATACCCTGTACCACAGGCATCCGGATCACTTCCACTTGTGGCCGGTTTTGGAACCTGAACACTTACCTTTACAGAGCCACTTGAAATATCCGTAGCGGTAGCATTATAATTAAAAGTAAAGGTATTTGGATAATTATTCGTGTTTGTAGGAGTACCAGAAATATTTCCACCTACATTCTGTCCATTACCATTTACAGCAGAAAATACTGGATTGAATTTTTTCGCATTTCCGAATCTTATTTCACCGGGAATATTAATTTGTGTCTGAGTAGTACATACTGTTTGATCCTCTCCTAAATCTGTAATGATATAGTCGTCGATGATCAATTGGAATGAAGTAGTAGGTGCACTGCTATAGCAATCATTCATTGCAACTACATCTATTGTTTCAGTGGAATTATAATTTCCGCTGTTTGTGACGTTAACCATAATTGAGTTCGTACCCTCTCCATCAACAATATTAAAACCATACGGAAGAATCCAGTCATAAGTTACGTCACTGGAAACATATGGTACCGAAAATGTAAGCCCGTTTAAGGGAGGGCATATTAGAGGATTGGCCATAAATTCCTGGGTGGAAGTTATCGCCCCGGGCTGGGCGGGAGGACCATCAGTAGTTATCACATCAAGTGTTAGAACTTCAGGACTGGCCGAACATTCATTTGATACTTCAACCATAACCTGACCGTCATCTGTTCCTGCATTTACAGTTATCTTATTTGTGTTCTGGCCGCTTATAAGAGACCAGTTTGCTGGGAAAGTCCAATTATAGTCAGTTGCATATTGCACCGAGGGAACTTCATAAATTACCCCCGTAGAATTTGAACATATTTCTGTTTCACCAGTAATAGATAGTCCGCTAACATCAGGAGCGGGATTTTTTACAAAAACTTCATAGGAGGCAGAAACACTACCACAATCTTCACTTGATCCTGTGAACTGTATCTGTCCATCATTTCCTAATTTTCCTGCTGTTACAGTTATTTGATTGGTTCCGGCACCAGCGGTGATATTCCAACCAGATGGAACTTGCCAGTTGTAAGTGTCTATTTTTTCATCAACAGGTACATTAAAAATTATTCCCGTTGCATCCGGACAAAAGTTTATCTCTCCACTGGTTTCAATAATAGAAGTGGCATTCGGGGTTCCATCATCTACATAAATGGCTTGCGATGAGGCTGTACTTGCTCCACATTCATTTTTGGCAATAACTTCAAGTTTGTGATTTCCAACGCTAGTTGAGTTAAAAGTAAAGCTTGTACCTATTACTCCGTTTACGGGATTTCCATCCAGAATCCATTCATAACTATCTGCATACTGTACGGAACTGATGCTGTAAACAGCACCTACTCCGGAGCAAACTAGGGCATCCCCCGATATGGTTCCTGGCTGGCCTGGTTTAGGTTTATTTATAGCAAGGTTTATAGAAGATAAATCACTATCCAGACATTCATTACTTGCATATACACTTATGGTCCCATTCTCACCGTAATTTCCCGCATTTACATTTATCTGGCTGGTCCCATGGCCAGAGGTGATGTTCCATCCAATTGGTACTGACCAGGTATAAGAGACAGAAGAATCGTTTGTAACAGATAAGGTTATACTATCACCTTCACAAATTAACCCTGGATTTGATATGGAACTTGGAGTAGCAGGTTTTCCAGGACCAACATTTATACTCAGACTGGCATCTGTACTTTCCCCGCATTCATTCACTGCACGGACTTTAATAATTTGATTATTGCCTACTGCTCCTGAAGTAATATCTATACTTGTAGATGTGCTTGAACCCGTCCAGCCAGAAGGTAAAGTCCATATATAGGAAGTAGCTCTATCGACAGATGTAATGGAATAAGTAACTGCCGATGTGTTTGGGCAGACATTCTGGGGCTCAGAAATCGCTGAAGGAGCATCTGGAACCGCAGGTTTAAGTGAAATTGTTATAGTATTACTTTCAACCACATTATTGGCATCGGCATCTCCGTCAGTAGCACATGGCTTAGATGAGGTCATCCAAAGCTGAACACTATCTCCATCACTAAACTGATTCCATGAGAATGTGGAAGATGAACCTCGTTCGGTACCATTTATCCGCCAGCTGTAGATCGGACTTCCGCCTTGGTTAGTAAGCGAAGCACTGAAACTAATGTTTTCATTAGAGCAGATTAATGTTTTATTTGAAGTAATGGAAGCGGTAGCTGTGGTAACCTGGTTTACGGTTATCGTAGAGGAAGTATTGCTAAAATATGTGTCTTCTTCTGGGAATCCTTCACAGAAAGTAATCTTAAGTCTGAATTTAGAATTGTTCTGAACACCAGAGTAACTCGTTAAGTTAGCAGAAATCTCTCCCGAAATATCATTCCAGGAACCTGAACCAATCTGTACCTGCCACTGGTATCCAGGATTGGTTCCTCCATCTGGATTTACAGTGGAATTGATTGAAATAGTTTCGTCTGAACATATTTGATTAGACCCCTGAAGACTAATGGAGACTGAAGCAGAAGTTGTCGGTCCTTCTGTACACTGCCCAAACCCATCCACCGGATTTAGAAAAAATAGCGAAAATATAAATAGTATACAAAGTAATTTTTTCTCCATGGTAGCATTTTTTAGGAGTTTTCAATTGACGTAGGGGGAGAATTGAAGACGTTCAGATTTGTATAAAGCTTTTGGGGAAAGCCTGTTAACAATCTAAGATACAATGATTTAAAATTAAAATCGCGTCTTTTCGGTGAAAAGTATTAATAATCGTTAAAAAGATATATTAATCGATTAATTACCAACATATATAAAAAGAAGGAAGTTTTATCCTACAATTTTTTTGCTATTTCCTGTAGGAAATTTGAAGTGAGCATATAAAAAAAAAGCCACAAACTTTTAAGTTTGTGGCTTTGAAACTGGGTATTTGTAAAATCTACTCCCCCATAAATGGGTATCTGTAATTTGTAGCAGGAACAAAAGTTTCTTTTATAAGTCTTGGCGAGATCCATCGCAGTAAATTGAGTTTAGAACCTGCTTTATCGTTGGTTCCACTGGCTCTCGCTCCTCCAAAGGGTTGCTGGCCCA
>ERZ1284729.8-NODE-8-length-36797-cov-18.792064_pt1 | contig 36797 bp, 35 predicted proteins | sample MGYA00454602_ERZ1284729 | MGnify/ENA primary metagenome ERZ1284729 (study PRJEB36292, sample SAMEA5787381) | metagenome | biome: Arctic soil; feature: perennial spring outflow channel; material: sediment | place: Canada | collected 2017-07-08 | depth 0.05 m ... | reverse complement strand
TTTGTCAAAGTTTGGTGGCAGGATTACCCAAACTAACATTTTTTTGCTGTCCTTGGTAGTAACATAACGTTTTTCAACCTGTGGCAAATCCAACTTTCCGTAGAATTCGTTATTTACCTGGGTCAGTTGCTTAAAATTTTTGCTTTTTAAATCAAAAGAAAAAATTTCCGAAGCATGGTTCATATCAGTTCGGGAAACAATCAATTGACCGTTGTTTTCGGCAACTATTCCGGTAACATCAAATTGTCCTTGAGAAAGTTGCTCCACAACGGGCATTTTTCGGGTTCTTCCTGGATGATCCACCTTAAAAATTTGGACGGTTCCATCAACTGGAGCTGTGAAATAAATGTCTTTGCTGTTCTTTCCCCAAATAAAACCATTTACAGTTCCATCCCATTGCCCAGTGAGGTTTTGTTTTGCCCCGCTTTGCAAAACAACAATGTCATTCTTATCAGCTTCGTAACCTTCAGTGACCATTTGAAGCCAAGCCAACGAGCCTTCTTTTGAAAATGCCGGTTGCTTGTCATATCCCTTATTATCCTCGGTAATGTTTTCGGTCTGCTTACTGGCAAGGTTAAATTTATAAATGTTAGTATTAGTACTCATCGCATAATCCGTACCTGCCAATTTCTTACTTACGTAATAGATATTTTCTCCTTTCGGCCCCCAAATGTAATCCTCGTCGCCACCAAAAGGAGCTTGCGGTGTATAATAAGGTTGTTGCGGGGTGATGTCGGTTTCAGCACCGGTTTTTACATCTTTATAAAAAACGTGGCTGTAACTTCCGTCGTTCCAGGTATCCCAGTGGCGGTAGTCCAGAGAATTATAAACATAGACATCACTTTTTGGAAGATCATTATAGATGTCCTTTCCCGCAACGTCTTTCACGTGAACAGCTTTGTTCATCAAAAGATACTGTCCGTTTGGCGAAAGATTTTTATCGGTCACTTTTGCTTCGTCTTTCGAAATTTCAGTGAAGTTTCCGCCTGCAATAGGCATTTTATAATACTTGGAATCAAACTTGTTTTCTTCCACATTTGGAGAGGAAACCTTATAGAACAATTCTTTTCCATCATCGGAAATACCTATCGAGCTAACTTTTTTCACCTGCCATAACAGTTCAGGTGTCAATGTGTTTTGTGCATACAAAAAGCCAGCACAGAGAAAGGCTAGCAGAAATGTTATATTTTTCATTTGAATTAATTTCTAAGAATTGTAAAGTTACTTAAAATAATTGGCAGCTTAATTCCGATTATCGTCTTTAATATAACAAAAAAAGCTGTTGCCGGTTTTAACACCAAGCAACAGCTTTCATATATTTAATGCTTTTATGCAGAAAGGTTCATCCTGATAAGGTTATCCCATTTCTTGGCGAGAACGAGTTGGACATCAGCATCCATATTTGATTCGTCATCTTCATCGTAAAAAACAATTTCGGAAACTTTTTGCTTCGGATTGTTTCTTATTAATTCCAAACAAACGCGAATTAATGGTTCCTTTCCAGTATGTTTATTTGTTTCGGGGTCACTCTTTTTTGAAATTGAGCTTGAATCAATTTTACTAAGATCAATTATGTCAAACTCCATTGCATTTTGAGGTTCTACGATAATCAATTTTTTGGATGAGTTATCCAATCCCAATAAAAGGGAATTTGATAACTCATAATAATCAAGTGTCATTTGGTTTTGAGTGCTCAGATCCTTTAATTTTTTTAAACGCCTTTTGTCTTTGGTTGATTGCCTGAAGATCATATAAAAGATTGGGACAATAAACATTAATATTAATATAACGCCAATAGCGACTGATTTGAATTCCATTTTTTTGAATTTAAGGTGAATTGAATTTTTTTTTGCTGAAAAATTTCAGAATGACTGAAATTTTTCAGCGTACATCAGCATTGGACTTTTTCTAAAAGCCCTGCTGAAATCCCGTTTTTTAAACCGGATTTATCACCAGAAAAAATGAAATGGAAAGATTTGATGTTCCAGGAGATCTCTTCTATCCTGAAGATATGTCCAGGAATTGCTGCTCTCCGGAGCGTAATTTATTATTAAAGAGGAAGAATTTTTCCCGAAGTCACAGTATGTATTTCCGGAGTTGTTTTCAGGTTCGATCTGAAAAAAGCCTAGAGAGGATATTTCCTTAAAGAATATCGCGTTTGTATTCTGGTCGGCCTGTAAATAATCAAAATCCCGCGCATTTAAATTGTTGTAAACTGCAGGGGCTGAAATAGCATTATTGCCGAAAGCACTAAAAAATGCCAGCAGCAAAACAGGAATGATACTATTTATCTTATTGAATTTCACAGTTCAAATGTATGCAGAAAGCGAATTGTTTGTTAGATTTTAACAAACAATTATTTAAATGAATTTTAATAAAAAAGGCCTCACTGGTCTTTGAGATCTGTGAGGCCTGTATGTTTAGATCAATTCTTTTTATGAGAGCAACTTAACCGCATCTTTGGCAAAATAGGTCGCAATTATATTTGCGCCGGCTCGTTTTATTGCAGTGAGTTGTTCCAAAACAACCGCATCGTGATCTAACCAGCCTTTTTCGGCTGCAGCCTTTATCATTGCATATTCTCCGCTTACCTGATAAACTGCTACCGGAACATTTACCACATTTTTTATATCCCTTACAATATCGAGATAGCATAAACCCGGTTTCACCATTACAATATCGGCCCCTTCATCAATATCCATTAAGGTTTCCCTCACCGCTTCATCACGATTGGACGGATCCATTTGGTAGGTCTTTTTATCGCCAAAACCCGGAGCTGATCCTAAGGCATTTCGAAACGGTCCGTAGAATGCCGAGGCGTATTTCGCGCTGTAACTCATAATTCCTGTCTCATAAAAACCTTCATCCTCCAACAGGGTTCTGATTTCAAAGATTCGGCCGTCCATCATATCGCTTGGAGCCACAAAATCTGCACCTGCCTGGGCGTGAGATAGAGCCATTTCGGCTAAAATAGCAGTGGTATCGTCATTTAATATTTTTCCTTCACTAACAATTCCATCATGCCCAAAAGAAGAATAAGGATCCAGTGCAACATCTGTCATCACAAGCATTTCTGGTACAGTGTTTTTTACTGTCTTTACAGCACGTTGCATTAAACCTTCGGGATTTATTGCTTCGGTTCCCGCATTGTCTTTTAAATTTTCAGGAACCTTAACAAATAACAACACCGATTTTATTCCCAATGCCCAAATCTCTTTTACCTCTTTTTCCAAAAGGTCCAGGCTAAACCGAAAACAATCCGGCATGGAGGCTATTTCTTCTTTTATGTTTTTTCCTTCAACCACAAATATCGGCATCAAAAAATCGCTTGGGGTGATAATTGTTTCCCGAACCAATGATCTGACAGCTTCTGTAGTTCGCAATCTTCTGTTTCTTCTTAATGGATACATATTATTTAATTTTTCGATTAATAGTTCTCTTTTCGCAATTTTCTATTCTATCCAGTCCTTGGGATGTTTCAACACCTCCAGCAACTTCTCTTCTTCACTTCCTTTTTCGGGATGATGGTCATATTTCCATTGAACATGTGGAGGTAAACTCATCAGGATACTTTCTATTCGCCCGTTGGTCTTTAATCCGAAAAGTGTGCCTTTATCGTGCACCAGATTGAATTCCACATAACGGCCACGCCGTATTTCCTGCCATTCCCGTTGTTCTTTGGAATAAGCGATGTTCTTTCGTTTTTCTACAATTGGAACGTAAGACTCTAAAAAACTATTGCCTATTTCGGTAACAAAATCATACCAATCTTCCATGGTCATTTTATCCGAAGCTTTTAGATGATCGAAGAATAAACCTCCTATTCCCCGGGCTTCTTCCCGGTGTGCATTCCAAAAATATTCGTCGCAGTTTATTTTATATTTCCCGTAGAAATCCGGGTCGTGTTTATCGCAGGCTTTTTTACAGACCTGATGAAAATGAATTGCATCCTCTTCAAAGAGATAATATGGCGTTAGATCCTGTCCGCCGCCAAACCATTGGTCTATGGGATTCCCCTGTTTGTCATACATTTCAAAATAGCGCCAGTTTGCATGAACGGTAGGCACCATCGGATTTTTGGGATGAAGCACCAAACTCAGGCCACAGGCAAAAAAATCGACTTCCCCAACCTTGAAATATTTTTGCATTGCGGGAGGGAGCGGGCCGTGGACTTCAGAAATATTTACCCCGCCTTTTTCAAAAACAGCTCCTTTGTCAATTACACGGGTTCTTCCGCCACCGCCTTCAGGGCGTTCCCAAAGGTCTTCTTGGAATTTTGCCTCTCCATCAACCTTTTCCAGCCCCGCAGTAATTTGGTCTTGTAACTTTAGTATGTATTGATAAAATTTATTTTTCATTTAAAGTAGCGACCTGGCCTTGTTTATTTTTTGAATTAAGCCGAAGGAAAAGATTTTGTTTTCCTGTTGTGCAGTTTCAAAAACAACAACAGCTTTTTTTGCAAGTTGAATTTTTTGGTCTTCAGCTTCAAAAGGGCTCGATTTTAGAAGTAAATCCCCAAATTGTTCATAATGTGAAAATTCAAAATCGGCAGATTTCAATTTTGCCAGTAAAAATTCAGTGTTTTGATTTTCAACATCATCTAAAGTGAGGTCTAATTTTTTTTTAAGATTGTCACTGAGCTTTTGCCGTTGTTCGTTTTTCCACAGATCTGGGACAAATTCAAGATCGAGCATAGAATTGAAGAGCTCACTTATTTTCTCTTTTTCCTCGTCTTTGAGTCCCTTGCTCAACATAAGCTGATATTATTTTTGGGAATAGTCCTTTACTGCATCAACAAAAGCCTGGGCGTTTTGAACAGGAATATCCGGCAAAATTCCGTGGCCAAGGTTGACGATGTACCTGTCTTTCCCAAATTCATCAATCATAGTATGAACCATTTTTTTGATATCTGCCGGACTTGAATAAAGCCGTGCAGGATCCATATTCCCTTGTAAGGTGATTTTTCCACCGGTTAAATAACGTGCGTTTTTTGGAGAACAGGTCCAGTCCACGCCAAGAGCCATAGCGCCTGATTTTGACATTTCGTCCAGGGCGAACCAACAACCTTTTCCAAAAGCAATTACAGGGGTTTCATCTTTTAAGGCATCGATGATCTGTTGAATATATTGCCAAGAAAATTCCTGATAATCTACCGGGGAAAGCATTCCGCCCCAGGAATCAAAAACCTGAACAGCATCTACACCTGCGACAACTTTTGCTCTTAAATAGGCAATGGTGGTATCGGTTATTTTTTGCAATAAGGTATGCGCGGCAACCGGATTTGTAAAACAGAATTTTTTAGCGATATCGAAATTTTTTGAGCCTTGTCCCTGTACTGCATAACACATAATGGTCCAGGGAGAACCTGCAAAACCTATCAATGGCACATCACCGTTTAGTTGTTGTTTGGTCATTTTCACAGCCTCCAGCACATAACCCAAGGTTTCCTGAATATCCGGAACAATAACATTTTCAACATCTTTGCTGGTTCGGATTGGATTTGGCAACCAGGGTCCTAGACCGGGTTTCATTTCAACTTCAATATTCATAGCTTGGGGAACTACCAAAATATCGCTGAACAAAATTGCAGCATCAGTGCCAATCTGTTTTATGGGCATTATAGTGATTTCTGTAGCGAGCTCTGGGGTGCGGCAACGAGTAAAGAAATCGTATTTATCTCTCAACTTCCTAAAGTCTGGAAGAAATCTTCCTGCCTGGCGCATCATCCAAACCGGTGGACGCTCTACTGTTTCTCCTCTTAATGCTTTTAAAAATAAATCGTTTTTTATCATTTTAGTTCTTTTGTTGCTGAAACGGTCCTTAGACCAATTAAAGCCTTATTTATTTAAAATATTTTACAGCCTGCACAATTACATTCTCAATACTGGGCTTGTTTGCAATAACTATATTACTTGTATGTTTTTTTGCTTCTGAAGCTGTTGTCCTTCCAATACAAAATGCAATGCTCTTGTCTAATTTATTTTTTGAAACAAAACTTTTCACGCCGCTTGGACTAAAAAATAGGATCCCTTCAAATTCCCGCTCAAATTGTTTGGGTTTTAAGCTGGTTTTATAGACTTTAATTTCATCAAAATTAACACTATTTTTCTTTAAAACCGTAGGTAATTCATCTCGGCGTTCATATCCGCAGAAAAAAGTGAAATTTTGCTTTGGATAATTCCCGACGATAATTTGAGCCAAATTAACGCCATAATCGGCAATTTCAGCAATATTATAATTATTTTTCCTGAGAAAAGAGGCTGTTTTTTCGCCTACACAGAAACAGTTCTCGATTTCCAGATTTTTCTTAAGAATGGCTTTTGCAGTATTCCTGCTGGTTATAACAGCATTTTTAAAAGCCTGGTTATCTGTTTTAAAATCGATAAATTCAATTTTGATCGCATCGTATTCCACCAATCCGATCCCGGAATTCAGCAATAATTGTTTTTGACTTAAGGAAAGTTTTTTGGTAGAGAGAACAGCGGACATATTTTACTTAATTAAGAGCTCTTTTATCTCTTTCATTAACTTAGTACCGCCATTTTGTAATACTTCCTCTGCGCATTTTCTTCCAATGGAATCTATTTCGGCAAGGGGGACATTTTTTTCAACGTCAATTTTTTGTTTCCCATCCAGACTGAATAAAACACCTTTGAAATTAAGGATATTGTCTTTAATTGTTGCAAGTGCTCCAATTGGTGCAGTACAACCGCCTTCCAGTACCTTCAAAAATTCACGTTCTATTTGAACACAAATATTCGATTCATTATGGTTTAATGGCTGAAGGATATCTCTGCAAAACGCATCGTTTTCCTTGGCAACTATTAGCATAGCACCTTGTGCAGGAGCGGGAATCATCCAGTCTAAAACGATGTGATTTTTTGGGGTAAGGTCAATCCGTTGAAGGCCGGCTGCAGCGAAAATTGCGCCGTTCCAATTGCGTTCCTTCAGTTTTTCCATCCGTGTGACAACGTTTCCACGTAAATCCACCACAGTATGTTTGGGATATTTAAATAACCATTGTGCTTTTCTGCGAAGGCTTCCGGTAGCAATGGTTCCTTCAGTATCTAAAAAATCGAGTCCTTTATGGAGCAATATATCTTTTGAAGTGGCACGTTTTAATACGGCAGCCTCCACAATTCCCTTGGGCAAAACCGTGGGGACATCCTTCATGGAATGAACTGCAATATCTATAGTATCGGTAAGCATGGCAACATCCAGGGTTTTGGTGAAAATCCCTGTAATTCCCATTTCGTATAAAGGCTGATCTAAATTCAGGTCTCCGGTAGATTTAACGGGGACCAATTTTGTTGTATGTCCTAGTTTTTCAAGGCTAGCTTGTACGGTTTTAGCCTGCCAAAGTGCCAATTGACTATCCCGGGTACCAATTCTTATAACTTTACTCATTTTGCACTTGTTCCAGTTGAAAGACTTTTTGAATAAATTCCAGGCTTTCATCAGCAGTATTGGAATCATCCTTAAGGTGGCTAGCAAATTGATTCATTATTTTTTGAATAATCCGGTTGCTTATAATTTCAGCCTGTTCCTGGTTAAAGTTGGATATTTTACGGCTTTGATAATCTAATTCCTCATCTTTTATGGTTCCTAACTTATTTTTTAAAGCCTTAATGGTAGGAGCAAATTTGCGGGTTTCCAGCCATTTATTGAAATCACCTTCCACTTCGGCAATAATTTCTTGTGCCTGAGGAATAAATAGTTTTCTGCGTTCTAAGGTATCATCAGTTATTTGAGAAAGCTGATCCAAATGAACTACTGTTACATTTTCCAGGTCCATAACGTCATCAGCAACATTTTTAGGAATGGAAAGATCGAGGATCAACAATTCCTTTTTGGAGTAGATTAGTTCTTTCGAAATGGTCGGGTTTTGAGCCCCTGTAGCCACAATTAAAACATCGGCCTCAAGTAATTCCGATTGTAAATCGGAATAATCCTTTACGGTCAAATTAAATTTTCCGGCAATTTTTTCCGCCTTGTCTTTGGTGCGGTTAATCAGGGTAATATTATTGTTTTTGGTATGTTTCACCAAATTTTCGCAGGTGTTCCGGCCGATTTTTCCGGTTCCGAAGAGCAAAATATTTTTGTTTGAAATGTTTGCAACCTCTTTTAGTATATACTGTACTGAAGCAAAACTTACAGATGTTGCCCCAGATGAAATTTGAGTTTCGTTTTTAATACGTTTGCTTGACTGTATTACTGCATTTACCAATCGTTCCAAGAAGGGATTAGCAACACCCACCTTTTTAGAAATGACAAAAGCCTTTTTTAACTGACAGATGATCTCGAAATCTCCCAAAATCTGGCTATCAAGTCCGGAACCTACATGAAACATATGAGAAATGGCCGCTTTATTTTTGTAGACATAAGCTACTTTTTCAAATTCCTCGACTGTTCCCTGTGTAAATTCACAAAGCAATTTAATAAGTTGAAAGGGATGTTGTGCGAAACCGTAAATTTCTGTACGGTTGCATGTAGATGTAACAATTAACCCGTCGATTCCTTCACTTTTAGCTTTTTCTAACAAATTAAGCTTACCTTCTTCTGTTAAACTGAAATGTCCTCTTACGGTTGCCTCAGCTTTTTTATAACTCAAGCCGATTGTGTAAAAATGTTTTCCTCTAGATATATGATAATTTTCCATGAATCTTTTTGATGCTTAAACAAAAGTAAGATATTGTTATATTAAAATACAACCCTAAAAGTACTAAATGCGTCGTTAACTGATAATTATCATATTTTGGATATGCAACTTTGAGAAAAAGGTTACTTTTGTAGTGATGTAAGGTGATTCAACGCCTTCTGTTTAGATTCATTCTAAATAAAATAATAATAATACTATGCAATCAGAAAAAGAAAATGTCGCTGGAGGGTTTGTTGATAAAACGGAAATTGAGGATGGTTTTTTTATTTTGAAGTTTCAAAATGAAGAAGAAGCGCCCAAAAAATTCACCCGGAATATTGACCAAAGTTATATTCAATTTCATTTTTGTGTTAAGGGGAGTAGTAAATTTTTATTCAATAGTGGTAATTATCAATTGCCGCTGGAAGAAGAACATTCTCTCTTACTTTATAATCCAGAACAGGATCTACCACTCAATCTGGAACTTGAGCCTAAGTCATGGATAATTTCCCTGTTAATCTCGATCAAAAAGTTTCATTCCATGTTTTCCCAGGAATCCGGATATATTCCATTTTTAAGCATTGAGAACCGTGATAAAAAATATTATAAAGATGGCAATATCTCACCTTCCATGGCTATAGTTTTAAATCAGTTAATGAATTTTAACCTGATGCCAACAGTTAAAGCCTTATATTTTAGGGCTAAAGCTTATGAGCTGCTCAGTTTGAATTTTAATCGCACAGAAGATGCAAATATTGCTCAATGTCCTTTTTTAGTTGATGAAGAAAACGTTTTAAAAATAAGAAAGGCAAAAGATCTGGTGATTTCACGGATGGCTGAACCACCATCCCTACAGGAATTGGCAACTGAAATCGGGCTGAGTTTGAAAAGATTAAAAGAGGGTTTTAAACAAATATATGGGGATTCGGTTTATAGTTTTCTTTTGGATTATAAGATGGAATATTCACGTAAACTCCTGGACTCGGGAGAATATAATGTAAATGAAGTTGGCTTAAAGGTGGGTTATAGCACCTCCAGCCATTTTATCTCAGCATTTAAAAAGAAATTTGGGACCACCCCAAAAAAATATATAATGTCATTACCTTCAGCAAAATAAATTCTACAAAAATGATATTATTTTTCAGAATTTTATTTTCATGATTATTGTTTTGAATTTTTTGCCAACGGCAGCAGAGGAAAGTAAGGTTTTGGTATTTAATAAAACCGAAGTTTACATCATGAATCTATTCCAACCGGAACAGCAACTATAAAGAGCATGGAAGAACTCAACAAATTTAAAGGTTCAGAAAGCGATGTTGCCGGTCAGTTCACAGAAAACAATCTGAAAAAGTATCAATTAGTCATATTTTTTAGCATAACAGGAAATGTACTCGATGAAGTTCCTTAAAAAACTTTTGAAAATTACATAATTTATGGCGTGAATTTTTTCGGGATCCATGTATGTGGCAACAGATCCTGAATACGGCTGGGAATTGCATGGAGACCTTGTGGGAGCTTATTTTTTGAATCATCCCAAAATACATGAATCCAATGTGATAGTTGAAAAACCATTACACCCTATGGCCAGATTTTCAGGAGCATTTGCCTCAATGCAATTTATTTGCTCTGGAGAAAAAATGAAAGATTGTTCTATCCTGCAATAGAAAAGAATCATAATAGGAATTCTTTCTTTCATATTAATAGTATTATTTTTGTTTTGAAAATAAAAAATTATGAGTAAAGGAGTACTGCTTGTTAATCTGGGTTCCCCGGATAGCACCAACCCTAAAGACGTAAAGAAATATTTGGGAGAATTTTTGATGGATGAAAGGGTGATCGATGTTCCTCTCTGGGCGAGAACGATTTTGGTTAAAGGGATAATTCTAAATACTCGCCCCAAACAATCTGCTGCTGCCTATAAAAAAATATGGTGGGAAGAAGGTTCACCGTTAATTGTACTTTCCAAAAGATTACGGGATAAAATTGATGAGATCACCTCTGTTCCTATAGTTTTGGCAATGAGATATGGAACTCCCAATATTAAATCGGGTTTACAGGAACTGCATGACCAGGGAGTAGATGAGGTGCTGGTTTTTCCCCTCTACCCACAATTTGCAATGGCAACCACCGAAACTATTCTGGTATTGGCAGAAGAATTGCGGAAGGAATTTTTTCCCGGAATGAAGTTTACCTCAATCCCTGCATTTTATAACCACCCGGATTATGTGAGTGTATTGGCTGAGAGTATTACTGAAAATTTGAAAAATGTCAAATATCAGCATATCTTGTTTTCCTATCACGGCGTTCCCGAGCGTCATATCAGGAAAAGCGATATTACAAAATCTCATTGCCAGATAGATGGCAGTTGTTGTAAAACCTCCTCTGAAGCTCATCAATATTGTTACCGGCACCAATGTTACGAAACTACGCGTTTGGTAGCTCAATATATGGGACTTAAAGAAAATGAGTATAGCGTTTCATTTCAGTCAAGATTAGGTTTTGATCCTTGGCTTCAGCCTTATACAGACAGAACCATAGAGCGTTTCGGAAAACAGGGCATGAAAAACCTGGCCATCGTAACCCCAGCATTCGTAAGTGATTGCCTTGAAACTCTAGAAGAAATTGCTATGGAAGGGGAAGAAATCTTTCATGAGGTAGGCGGGAAAACATTTACAGTTGTTCCATGTCTTAACGACAGAGAAGACTGGGTAAAAGTCCTTTCCCGTTGGATAGACGAGTGGGCTTTTTCCAAGCAGGTTAAGGCGTAATGGCAAAATTAAATTCAGCGGCTCTGGGCAGTGAACCAATCGGGAAATTGCTGATCAAGCAGGCGGTTCCAGCATCTATTGGTATCCTTGTGATGTCGCTCAATATTCTGATAGACACTATTTTTGTTGGAAACTGGATAGGTTCTATTGCAATAGCTGCCATCAATGTGGTTTTACCGGTTTCATTTTTCATCGCTGCTCTGGGGATTGCAATTGGGATTGGTGGCTCTTCTATAATTTCAAGGGCACTTGGTTCAGGAAAAAATGAAAAGGCCCTGAAAACCTTCGGAAATCAAATCAGCCTTACCCTTTTTTTAACAATCCTGCTTGCTATTGTTGGGTTAACATTTGTCAATTCCATAATTCCTGCCTTCGGCGGAAAAGGGGATATTTTTGAACCTGCAAAAATTTATTACACGGTAGTCCTTTACGGGGTTCCTTTTCTGGCGCTTTGTATGATGGGGAATACCGTAATAAGGGCTGAGGGCAAACCCAAATTTGCAATGATAGCTATGATCATTCCTTCAATAGGTAATTTGGTCCTGGATTATATCTTAATTATTGAAATGGATATGGGAATGCTGGGCGCAGCTTGGGCTACAACCATTTCTTATTTGTGTTGTTTCGTTTATGTGCTCTGGTTCTTCCTGTCAAAAAATTCAGATTTAAAGATCAAATGGACTCATTTTCGGATTGATTTGTCTATTTTAAAAGAAACATCTTCTTTGGGTTTTGTTACCCTTGCAAGGCAGGCAGTAGTAAGTATCACTTATTTACTGATGAACAATATTTTATTTGATCTGGGAGGTGAAGATGCAGTGACGGTTTATGCCATTATTGGCAGAATGCTCATGTTTGCCTTATTCCCAATTTTAGGGGTAACCCAGGGATTTTTGCCAATTGCAGGATATAATTACGGTGCGGGACAATGGCATCGCGTTCGTAAAAGCATCAATACAGCAATTTTATATGCCAGTGTTTTGGCATTAATGGTTTTTGCCGGGATTATGTTTTTTTCTGAAGATATTGTGAGCATATTCACAAACAATCCTAAAATAATTGCACAAACTCCGTCTGCCATGCGTTGGGTTTTTGCGGCTGTTCCAATTGTAGCTTTACAGCTAATAGGCTCGGCTTATTTCCAGGCCATCGGTAAAGCTGTACCTGCCTTATTATTGACATTGTCCAGGCAGGGATTCTTTTTTATCCCTCTTGTATTGATCTTACCAAAATATTTTGGTGAAATTGGAGTCTGGATATCTTTTCCCCTGGCTGATGTTCTTTCAACTATTCTGACCGGATTTTTCCTGAATAGGGAAATAAGAGCTAACCTTATACCTTCCGAGGGATAAAATTATGCGGAAGAAAAAATTTGAAATTGGTGACCTTTGTGTAAATATAATTCTATGAGTATGAGAATAGAACTTTTTAGAAAGATCATTGAATGTAATTAGATTTACGATGTAACAGAGATCTTTTTGCTTTCAGCGATGTTGATGCTCAGATTTAAATTTTACAAACGCTTAAATTTAAAAAATCCGAATGTATGATAATGCCTGATATGGTGTGATAATTGATTATTTTAGCAAAACCACTCATAAATTATATGAAGCTTTTAAAACTCTCTTTAAGGAATCGTATTTTTATTTCCATGATTTTACTAGTATTGGGAGCTTCCATATTAATTGCGGGGGTTACGGTCTTTCAATATAAAAAAGAGTCGGAGGATTATCACAGGGAGCGTCTGGAACGCAAGGAACAGGCTATCAGGGAAAATATCAAATTTGTACTTGCCAGTACCACACACGTTGTGAATACTGAAAATATGCCTGTAATTCTAAAGGAAAGAGGCAAGATTTATGAAATCTCACAGGTGCATGAAATGCAGCTCAATATTTATGATTTAAACGGGAAGTTGCTTATAAAATCCAGCGAATCCTTTTTCAGGGATACTACCAATGTTCAGATCCCCTCACGTATTCTGAAAGAACTGGAAGCTTCCCGCAAAAAGCGATACCTTAAGAAATCGGAAGTCAACGGTCAGAAGTTCCAATCGTCTTACACGTATATCACCGACAATAAATATAAGCCTCTTGCCATCCTGTATTTACCTTATTTACAAGACGACCAAATGCTCCGGAAAGACCTCAATGAATTTTTGTTTAAATTGGGGGAAGTATATCTTTTTATGCTATTTATAGCCATTACATTGTCTTATTTCCTCTCGAAATACATCATAAAATCATTAAATATTATTTCTGAAAAGATCATTCAAACCCGGCTTGATAAACGCAATCAAAAAATTGAAATCGAGAATGCTTCCGACGAGATCTACGCCCTGGTATCAGCCTATAACTCTATGATAGACGAGTTGGAGGAAAGCGCCGTAAAACTGGCAACAGGAGAGCGTGAACAGGCCTGGCGCGAGATGGCTAAACAGGTGGCGCATGAGATTAAAAACCCCCTAACACCAATGCGGTTAAGTGTCCAAAGCTTTCAACGAAATTTTGATCCCAATGACCCGGATATTCGTAAAAAAGTAGAAGAATACAGCAATACCTTAATTTATCAGATAGATACCATGAGTACCATCGCTTCTGCCTTTTCCAATTTTGCTAAAATGCCGGCCCAGCAAAATGAAATTTTGAATGTTCCCAAAATTGTAAAATTGGCATTGGATATTTTCAATGAAGATTACATTCTGTTCACATCAGAAAAAGAAGAGATTTTGGCGAAATTTGACAGGACCCAACTTATCCGGGTGGTGACCAATCTCGTCAAGAACGCCACGCATGCACTTGAGGATGTAGAAAACCCGCGGATACTTGTCAGGGTGGAAGAGGAAGACACCGATGTTTGCATTTCGGTTTCCGATAACGGGATAGGAATAACCGAAGAAAATAAGGAAAGGGTGTTTGAGCCTAAATTCACCACCAAATCCAGTGGAATGGGCCTTGGCCTCGCAATGGTAAGAAACCTTGTTGAGACCTACAGAGGTAGCATCACATTTACCTCAAAAAGGAATAAAGGCACTATCTTTACAGTACGCTTTCCAAAATAAGCTCAAAATAGGGAGACACAGAGAATTATAATAATTTCACTCCGGATACCCAATGGGAATCCGATAAAAAAATAATTTATGAATTACGACAATGTTTTAACTGAAAATGAAGAAGGGATTTTACAAATTACTGTAAACCGACCTTCAAAACTTAACGCTTTAAACAAAGACACAATCCAGGAATTGCACCTGGCTTTTAAGAATGCTGAATCTGATCCTGGTGTGAAAGTGATTATTCTTACAGGGAGCGGGGAAAAAGCATTTGTGGCTGGGGCCGATATTAGCGAATTTTCCGATTATTCTGCCAAGGAAGGAACACGACTTGCCGCTGAAGGTCAGGCAAAATTATTCGATTACGTCGCCAATTTTCCAAAACCGGTAATTGCGGCAGTGAACGGTTTTGCCCTTGGCGGCGGACTGGAACTCGCGATGGCGGCACATTTCAGAATTGCAAGTGACAACGCTAAAATGGGATTGCCGGAAGTTTCTCTTGGAGTTATTCCCGGTTATGGTGGCACTCAACGTTTGCCGCAACTCGTGGGAAAAGGCCGGGCCATGGAAATGATCATGACTGCCGGAATGATAAATGCCAATGAGGCTCTGCAATACAACCTGGTAAACCACGTGACCACTCAGGAAGAACTTCTGGATTTTGCCGGAAAGCTCGCCAGTAAGATCATGAGAAATTCTTTAGTTGCCATCAGTTCTGCAATTAAAGCTATAAATGACAATTTTGAAGACGGCGTGAATGGGTTTGAGACTGAAATAGAGGAATTCGGGAGATGTTTTGGAACTGCCGATTTTCAGGAAGGAACCACCGCATTCCTAAATAAACGCAAAGCTGAGTTTCCAGGAATATAAGAATCAAGAACCAAGAACCAAGAGCCAAGAAAAAAGAGAAAAGAGAAAAGACCAAAATATCATGTAGTGGAGGGTAATTGTCCGTCCCTACAATATTAAAAATATGGAATATTTCCTTTAATATGGAAAAATTCCATATTTTTGTAATATGTCAGATTCAAAAGATTATATAGAAGGAAGAGGCGCGCAACTGAATGTCACCAATAAATTTGATGCCAACAGTCACAAATTCCGGGATGAATTTCTCAATTATTGTGCTGCAGAAAGGGAAGAAGCCCAAAAATCCAAAACGGTTTTAATAGAGACTTTCCCTAAAACGATAGTCAATAAAATCACCAGTCCGGATGTAGGAATGGAGTATTCCCTGAACCCTTATCAGGGTTGTGAACATGGATGTGTGTACTGTTATGCAAGAAACACCCATGAATATTGGGGGTACAGTGCCGGTTTGGATTTTGAACAAAAGATCCTGGTTAAGAGGAATGCAGTGGAACTGCTTGAAAAAAAGTTGCAAAGTAAAAACTGGCAAGCTGCTCCCATTGTATTGTCTGGAAATACCGACTGCTACCAGCCAATCGAAAAAAATCTATATATCACCAGAGGGCTTTTACAAACCTTTTTAAAATACAAACATCCGGTGGGAATTATTTCCAAAAATGCCTTGGTGCAGAGGGATATTGACATCTTAAAAGAATTGGCAGCAGATAATTTGGTACATGTAAATCTCTCTATTACTTCCTTGGATGAAGAAATTAGACGAATGATGGAACCGCGAACTGCAAGTGTAAAAAAACGGCTTGAAACTCTGGAGAAACTTTCTTCAGAAAATATCCCGGTAAGCGTGATGATGGCGCCTATAATCCCGGGGATCAACAGCCATGAAATTTTGCCTTTGGTAAAAGCAGTAGCCGAAAGAGGCGCACTGAGTGTGGGATACACCATGGTACGGTTAAACGGGGCCATTGGCGGAATCTTTACCGACTGGATCAAAAAAACCTTACCGGACAGGGCAGAAAAAGTTTTACATCAAATTCAGGATTGTCATTCCGGAAATTTAAACGACAGTGAATTTGGAAGAAGAATGAAAGGAAGTGGCAATATTGCAGCGCAGGTACATCAACAATTTAAAATAGCCCGAAAAAGATATCTTTCGGGTAGAAGTACTCCTAAATTAAACTGTGACCTGCACGCTCAGTATAAAACCGGGCAAATGAGTTTGTTTTAATTTTTTCAAATTGGTTGAATTGTCTAATTTTTAGAATATTTAATATTTCCAGCTTTCAAGATTAGTTCATTTTCTAAAGTTGTTCGTTTTTAAAAATCTGTTATGTTTTTGATGGTGGTTGTTGCAATTTCCCCCAACACTTCGTTTATAAAAAATCCATGGTGAGATGTGATCAGAAAATTGGGGTAACTAATAAGTTGTAGTATTATAACTAAAAGCAGTGTTTGAAAATCACTGCTTCCCTATGGTTCATTTTGGCAAGTTGCTTATCTTTGATGTTGCTATAAATAATATTAAATAGTATGATTTTCTAACCACACATTGGATTGATTTTCTTATTTTTCTATGCTACCGTGAATAACAAAATTGAAGGAATTGTTCAAATAAAAACCAATTATTATTGAGTAATTAATTGATGAAAAACTACAAACCAAAAAGCAGATTAGAGGCAGAAGAATATATAAATGGTGTTTTGAGAGGTGATAGAGTGATTCTATCAAGGGCAATTACTCTTATTGAAAGTAATTTGGAAAGTGATAAAAAACTGGCAAAAGTAATTGTTCAAGCGATACTGCCGCATTCTGGTAATTCGATTAGAATTGGAATAACAGGCGTTCCTGGTGTTGGAAAAAGCACCTTTATTGAAACTTTTGGAAAACACCTAATTAAGGAAGGATTCAGAGTTGCTATTTTGTCTATTGATCCAAGTAGTCAACGTTCTAAAGGAAGTATTTTGGGTGATAAAACCCGAATGGAAGACTTGGCAAATTTAGAAGAAGCTTATATCAGACCTTCGGCTTCCGGAGATACACTTGGGGGCGTTGCCAATAAAACAGGAGAAACAATGTTGCTTTGTGAAGCTGCCGGTTACGACGTTATTTTGATTGAAACAGTTGGAGTAGGCCAGTCTGAAACTGCTGTCCATGGAATGACTGATTTTTTCCTCCTTTTAATGTTATCTGGAGCCGGCGATGAACTTCAAGGTATTAAAAAGGGTATTATGGAAATGGCCGATATGGTTGTTATTAATAAGGCTGATGGGGATAACATTCGTAAAAGTGAAATAGCGAGAGTGCAATACCAAAATGCATTGCATATTTTTCCTCAATCAGAATCTGGTTGGAGTCCTATAGTAAGTACCGCTTCCGCAACTAAAAATATTGGAATATCGAATGTTTGGGATGAAATTTCAAAATATAAAAAATTGGTTTTAGAAAATGGTTATTTCAACAAAAATAGAACTCATCAACAAATTCAATGGATGTATAACAATATTAATGAAGAATTGAAACAGCTGTTTTATGGTTCAGAGAATATTTTAAATCGGCTTTCAACTTTGGAGAAAGAGATTATTTCATCTAAAGTATCTCCTGTAAAAGCAGCACAGCAAATTATAGATGAGTTTAAAGATTCTTTTGAATAAAAAATGAAGATTAACGTCAAAAATAAAATATAAATAAAAGCCCAAAACTATAAAAAATAGTCTTGGGCTTTTTTGAATTCAAATAACTATAATTTTATTCTTGATTCAAATACATCTCCAAGATTGTAATTGCAGATTCCGAAATTACAGTACCTGGGCCAAAAATGGCTGCCACTTTTCTCTTCAATAAAAAGTCATAATCCTTTGCTGGTATAACTCCACCTGCAAAAATCATAATATCTGGCCTTCCCAATTTTTCCAATTCCTCAATTAATTGTGGAATTAAGGTTTTATGTCCGGCAGCTAAACTTGAAGCACCAACAAAGTGAACATCATTTTCAATTGCTTGTTTTGCAACTTCTTTTGGTGTTTGGAATAAGGACCCCATATCGACATCAAAACCTAAATCGGCAAAACTGGAAGCAACTACTTTCGCTCCTCTATCGTGCCCGTCTTGACCCATTTTAGCAATCATTACACGAGGGCGACGTCCTTCTGTCTCTGCAAATTTATCAGCTAATTTTTGTGCTTTTGCAAATGTGCTATCGTTATTAATCTCTTTACTGTACACCCCACTTATTAAATTAGTATTTGCTTTATGACGGCCAAAGTGTACTTCTAAAGCATCAGAAATTTCACCTAAAGTGCTAAAATTCTCAGCAGCCTCTACTGCCAATTCCAATAAATTGCCTTTTCCTGTTTCAGCACCTTTAGATAATGCAGCTAAATTTGCATCAACTAAGGCTTGATTTCGGTCAGCTTTCATTTGGTTCAATCGTGCAATCTGAGAATCTCTAACTGCAGTATTATCTACTTCAAGAATTTCAATATTAGATTTTTCTTCTGTTTTGAATTTATTTACACCTACTAAAATATCCTGTCCTGAATCCAATCGGGCTTGTTTTCGAGCTGAGGCTTCTTCTATTCGTGTTTTTGGAACTCCGGTTTCAATAGCTTTTGCCATACCGCCAAGTTCTTCAACCTCTTCAATTAATTTCCACGCCTTTTCAGCAATTTCTTGAGTTAAGTATTCTACATAGTATGAACCAGCCCAAGGATCAACGGCCTTAGTGATTTGGGTTTCTTCCTGAATAAAAATCTGTGTGTTACGAGCTATTCTTGCCGAGAAATCTGTTGGCAAAGCAATGGCTTCATCCAATGCATTTGTGTGTAAAGATTGTGTTCCTCCTAAACTGGCAGCCATTGCTTCAACACATGTCCTTGCCACGTTGTTATAAGGATCTTGCTCACTTAAACTCCACCCGGAAGTTTGGCTATGGGTACGCAATGCCATAGATTTTGGATTTTGCGGATTGAATTGTTTAATGATTTTTGCCCAAAGCATACGTGCAGCACGCATTTTGGCAATTTCCATAAAGTGATTCATTCCTACTGCCCAGAAAAAGGACAATCGAGGCGCAAATTCATCAATCTTTAAACCTGATGCTAATCCAGTTCTAATATACTCCATGCCATCAGCTAACGTATAAGCTAATTCAATATCCGCCGTTGCTCCGGCTTCTTGCATGTGGTATCCACTGATAGAAATTGAATTAAATTTTGGCATGTTTTTAGTGGTGTATTCAAAAATATCACCAATAATTTTCATGGAAGGTAGTGGTGGGTAAATATAGGTATTACGCACCATAAACTCTTTTAAAATATCATTTTGAATGGTTCCGCTAAGTTGATTTAAAGCAACACCTTGTTTTTTGGCAGCAGCAATGTAAAATGCCATAATTGGCAATACAGCACCATTCATTGTCATTGAAACAGACATTTTCTCCAACGGAATTTGGTCAAATAAAATTTCCATGTCTAAAATGGAATCAATCGCTACCCCAGCTTTACCAACATCACCGGTTACACGAGGGTGATCCGAATCGTAACCTCGATGTGTAGCCAAATCAAAAGCAACCGAAAGTCCCTTTTGACCAGCGGCTAAATTTTTTCTGTAAAACGCATTGGATTCTTCGGCAGTAGAAAATCCGGCATATTGACGAATTGTCCAAGGACGTGTAACGTACATTGTACTATAGGGTCCCCTTGTAAAAGGAGGTATTCCGGCTACAAATTTTAAATGTTCCACATCTTTAATATCTTCTTTTGTGAAATGTTTTTTAACCGGGATTCCTTCAGGAGTATTCCAAACTTCCTGATTCTCCGAGGAAATTGCTTTTTGTTTCAGTTCTGAATTTAATGTTATATCTGAAAAATCTGGTTTCATACCTCTAAGGTTTTTATAGTTTTTCGAACTTTGCTCTGAACACTTGAAATAGTAGTTATAATATCTGATTTTACGTGGATACATCCATCTAAACCAGCTTCGGTTAAATCATCTATTATGTTGGTTGGGTTCCCTGCCAATAACAATACTTTATCTTTATTGATAGCTCTAAATGTTTTGACAAATTGAACGGCACTTGCTTCATAATCTTGATCGGAACTGCAAATAACAACCACATTAGATGCTGATTTTGCGCTTTCTTCAGCAGCTTGTTCGGCGGAAGGGTAACTTTGTTCTTGCAATACCGTAAATCCGCTAACACCAATAAAATCATAAGCAAAAGCAGCTCTTGCTTTTCTCATGGTTAAATTTCCAAAGCTGGAAAGTTCAACAGTTGGGCGTTTATTAGTTTTTTCTACCAGTTTTTCCGTAGTTTTTCTTAATGCTTCTATTTCCAATGTCGCTCTTCTTGGTGTCAACAATTTAGAATTGTTATCCGTTTCACCTTCAGAAAGAATAGTTGCAGCAACAGTTTCCATTAAGTTTGGATACTTGTTAACGCCAACCATGACAAGTTTTCGCTGGCTTAATAGTTTTATTTTTTCTAAACGAATTTCAGCAATTTGTTGTTGAATTAATCCGCTTTCAAATGATTGGTAAAAACCACCATTTTCTTCAATTGCTTTAAAAAGTTCTAATGCTTTTTCAGCAATTTTAATACTTACTTCTTCAATATAATAAGAGCCATCAACAGGATTTGAAACTTTTCCAAAGTAAGATTCTTCTTTTAAAATTGTTGAAATGTTTCCGGCTATTCTACTTGAAAAATCTGTTGCACTGTTAAATTCTTTATCGTAAGCATCAATTAATACGCCGTCAACATTTCCTAAAATTGCTGACATGGCTTCCGTTGTAGCACGCAATAAATTGGTGTGTGCATCCGTAATTGATTTGCTCCAAACAGAAGTTCTAGCCGTCAGTGAATGTGAGAATTCTGAAACACCATATTTTTTGACGACTTCATGAAGTAAGTTGTTAAAGGCTCTAAACTTGCCTATTTCAATAAAATATTCAGAGCCAATAGCTAGTTGGAAATGCAGATTGTCGAAAATTGTTTGAATTTCAACACCTCTTTCTAAAAACTGTTCAATGAAGTAAACCAAGGAATTTAAGGTGTAGGCAATCTCTTGAACTTGATTTGCTCCGGAATCTAAATATTCTCCTCCAGATATGGTAAAGGCCTTAAAATTCGGATAATCTGTTGTTAATTTTACAAGTTCCGCAGCTTTATTAAATATACCAGCATCAATATTTCCTTTAGTTACATAATTTGCAATTAATTCCAAATCAAAATAACCTTTTAAATTTTTGTTTGCTATATTATTTTCCCGTACAAAAGCAAAGAAATCAGTTGCGAATGCCAATTCATTATTTCTTAATTTAAATGAAACGGTAATTTCATTCAAGTTAATTCCTTCAAGAAGTTTAGAAGCAGAAACGAATTCTTTTATTTCGAAAAGCAATCCATTAATCCCTTCTTCAATAGCTTTTAATGCAAGCTTATTCCCGTTCTCTTCAGATGCAATAATATTTCTATAGTTAACTAAAAATTGGGAGTTTTCTCCTGAATTTTTTAAATATTCTTGTGCATCTTCCACATTGTAAAAAGGTTGGATGTCTATTTTACTCAAGTTTTTCCAAACTAGTTTCCTGTCAAAATCTTCACCTTTTAAATCAATGTTCACTTTCTCTAACCATTCTTGTTTTGAAACAGGATTGAAATTTGAAAAAAGCGATTTATTATTATTTTTCATAATATTTAAAATTTTAATAAGTTGCTACGCTTAATCTAGTAAGGACTTATTAGCCTAAAAAACTTAATATGATACCCGCAGCAATTGCAGAACCAATTACTCCTGCAACGTTAGGTGCCATTGCGTGCATTAATAAATAGTTACGCGGATCTGATTTTAATCCCTCAGCATGCACAACTCTCGCACTGTCCGGAACGGCAGAAACGCCTGCCGCACCAATTAAGGGGTTTATTTTATCATTACCCTTAAGAAATAAGTTCATTAGTTTGGCAAAAAGCAGTCCTCCCATGGTTGCAATAACAAATGAAATTGCCCCAAGTCCGAAAATCAATAGGGAATCTTTTGTTATAAAGATATCTGCTTGTGTAGATGCGCCTACTGTAACTCCTAAAAGTATTGTAACGATGTCAATTAGTTTGGTACGTGCTGTATCGGCAAGTCTCTCTGTTCTTCCGGATTCTTTCAGTAAGTTACCAAAGAACAACATTCCCAACAGTGGCAAAGCACTTGGGGATATAAAAGTTGTTAATAATAACGCCACGATGGGAAATATCATTTTTTCCTTCTGTGAAACTGCTCTAAGTGGCCTCATTCTAATCAATCTTTCTTTCTTAGACGTTAGCAATCTCATGATTGGCGGTTGGATAACAGGCACTAATGCCATATATGAATATGCAGCAATCGCGATTGGACCTATAAGATTTTTTACTGTTGTACCGTCTGCCATTATGTTAACGCCATTTGCCAGTTTTGATGATAGGAATATAGCTGTAGGCCCATCTGCACCACCAATTATTCCAATGGCTCCAGCTTCGGGAAGGTTGAAACCCAAATATAGGGCACCTAAAAATGTTGCAAATACACCAATTTGTGCAGCAGCTCCTAAGAGCATTAATTTTGGATTGGCTATCAATGAAGAAAAATCTGTCATTGCCCCAATTCCCAAAAAGATTAATGGTGGGTAAATACCTTTTATCACACCAAAATAGAGATAGTTCAATACCGATCCGGTTTCATAAATACCTGTTTGATTTCCTGCAACAAATGGGATATTTCCGATGATTACACCTGCTCCTATAGGAATTAACAGTAGCGGTTCATAATCAAATTTAATACCCAGGTAAATAAATGTAATACCAATTATTATCATAATTAAATTTCCAGGTGTAGCATTTGCAAAACCGGTATAATTATAAAATTGGTTAATTCCTTTAAATCCCTCAGTAAGAAAACCTTCTTGTTTTACCTCCTCATTTTGTACGACAGTTGTTGATGAATCTGAATTTATAGGGGTTGTGTTTAATCCAAGGGCTGGTCTGATAAAAATCAGAAGTGATAGAACTCCAAATATTAATAATATTTTCTTCATTTTTTTCTTTTTTGCGAATAATGGATTTTTTCAAGCGGTTACCAGTTATTTTCAGAACCGTTAACTGTGAAATTCCTATTCCAATTCTATCAATAATTCATTTTGCAACACTTGCTGTCCAACTTTAATATGAACCGCGCTAACTGTCCCTGCTTTTTCTGAAGTTATACTATTTTCCATTTTCATCGCTTCCAGAACCAACATTCTATCGTCGACTTTAATTGTATCTCCAACCTTTACATCAATGGATAAAATTACTCCCGGTATAGGTGCTAAAATTTTTGTTTTTGCTGAACTTGGACTAACTTTCAAGGGTTCAGAAGGATTTTTAGATGCTGAACGAATTAGTGTGGGAGTTTTAGATTTTTTTATCTCCTCTCTCATTTTTACAGAATAAGAAGTTCCATTAACTTCTAATTCTATAATATCTTCTTCGTGTGAAACAATTTTAACATGGTAATTGTTTTCGTGGATTCTAAATTTAAAATTTTTCATGATTCTTGTTGTTTCCGGTTATAAGATTTTGTTTAATAAATTTTATAACAAATAATTTGTAATCAGTTAAAGCCTATTTTGCGTGCCATATATTTTTGAGCTCCAAGGGGAATATAATTTTCTCACTTGTTTAATAGTCAATACCGCATTTTCATTATCGTGCTGTTCATGGAGATACAAGTGAATTGCAGTTGAAATAGCTGCTGCAATTTCTCCCGTAAAATTTTCATCAGCCTCGATTGAAATATCTTTAACTTTTCTATCTCTTCCTTTTGTAATTATCTTATATATATATAACATAACAGGCAATCCATATTTAAAAAATAGTGCCAGGGAGAGCAATGCGCCAAAAACAATTAATAATCCGGTCATCAAAATAACATATCCTTCGCTTATTTGATCAGTGTATAATTTCATAAACATCATAGTGGTAGATTTGAATGTTTCTTAGGAGGGTTTATGTCTTTTTTATTCGCCAGTAATTCTAATCCTCTAATAATTCTGAAACGCGTATTTCTAGGTTCAATTACATCATCAATAAAACCGTATTTTGCAGCTACATAGGGATTTGCGAATTTATCGGTATATTCATCCTCTTTTTTCTCAATGTACTCTAGTTTTTCATCTGCATTTTCTATTTTGCGAATGTTTGTTCCTTCCAGAACTTCTACAGCTCCTTTTGCTCCCATAACTGCAATTTCAGCTGTTGGCCATGCATAATTTAGATCACCACGTAATTGTTTACAGCTCATTACATCATGGGCTCCGCCATAAGATTTGCGTAGTGTGATAGTGACTTTTGGAACAGTAGCTTCTCCGTAAGCAAATAATAATTTTGCTCCGTGAAGAATAATTCCACCATATTCTTGTCCGGTTCCCGGTAAGAATCCCGGTACATCAACTAAGGTTACAATAGAGATGTTAAATGCATCACAAAAACGAACAAATCTAGCGGCTTTTCTTGAAGCTTCACAATCTAAAACGCCGGCGTAGTATTTTGGCTGATTCGCTACTATACCAACGGAACGACCATTAAATCGCGCAAATCCAACAACAATATTTTTAGCGTAGTTTCTATGTACTTCTGTAAATTCGCCATTATCTGTAATCGTTGAAATAACATCAATGATATCATAAGGTTGATTAGGGTTTTCAGGGATTATATCATTAAGTATATCATCTAATCTATCAATGGGATCGTCACATGTAATAGTTGGCGGATCTTCCAAATTATTTGAAGGAAAGTAGCTGATTAATTTTCTAATCAGTAAAAGATTTTCTTCATCATTGTCAGCCAGGAAGTGTGATACACCAGATTTTGTAGAGTGAATATGTGCTCCCCCTAATTCCTCTGCAGTTACAACTTCTCCAGTAACTGTTTGCACCACTTTTGGTCCGGTAACAAACATATAACTTGTTTTGTCCGTCATAATAGTGAAATCAGTCAATGCGGGGGAATAAACAGCTCCACCTGCACAAGGTCCCAAAATTGAAGAAATTTGAGGAATTACACCTGAAGCCATAATGTTTCTTTGGAAAATTTCGGCATAACCGGCTAATGATCTTACCCCTTCTTGAATACGAGCTCCACCACTGTCGTTAAGCCCAATCACCGGGACTCCAATTTTCATAGCCATGTCCATTATTTTACAAATTTTCAAGGCATAGGTTTCCGAAAGCGATCCCCCAAAAACTGTAAAATCTTGGGAGAATACATATACGATTCTTCCATCAATTGTACCGTGTCCTGTTACAACACCATCCGAAAGGTAAACTTCCTTATCTAGTCCAAATGATACTGTTCTATGGGTTACAAACATATCAAACTCTTCAAAACTATCTTCATCCAAAAGCACGTCTATTCGCTCACGCGCTGTTAATTTACCTTTAGCATGTTGTGAATTAATGCGCTTTTCACCACCACCCAGTTTTGCTTCAACTCTTTTTTCAATGAGTTCATTAATTTTATCTTGATTTGCCATAATTATATGTATTTACTTATCTGCTTTCTAATGATTAAATTTTTTCAGTACAATTTAAATTTGATTGTAATGATTTGTTATTCCTGCTTAGAACAGAGTTCTGTGAGTACGCCATGGGTTGATTTTGGATGAAGAAAACCAATATTTAATCCCTCAGCACCTTTGCGAGATTGGTTATCAACAAGTTTTACTCCCCTTTTTTCTGCTAATTTCAAAGCTTCTGTAGCGTTGTTAACTGCAAAAGCGATATGGTGAATTCCTTGGCCTTTTTTGGCGATGAATTTGCCAATTGGACCTTCTGCTGAAGTACTTTCCAATAATTCAATTTTTGTGGTACCAACCAAAAAAAAGGCTGTTTTCACTTTCTGATCAACAACCTCTTCAATAGCGTAGCATTTTAACCCTAAAATTTCTTCGTAGTAATGAATGGATTCTTCTAAATTATCTACAGCTATTCCAATGTGCTCAATATGTGAAATATTCATATATGGTTTGTTTTGAGATGTTATTTTTTAATTAATCATAAAATAAAGGATATATTTTTATATATTAATAACAAAGCTAGAACATCATAAAATTTAAAAAGTTGATAGATATCATATAAAGGGATTATAAATTTACTGTAACGTTTTAGTAATATAATTCCTTAAATCCGTAGGTCATTTATGGACTTAACCGGAAATAGATTCAAAAATATCCAAGAAATAATTGTGAAAATAATATTTTGAGTGAAAGGGTATAGAACAGTAACTATTGTGGTAATTATAAGTCATTGCATCTTATAATTGTTTTAGGGATGGCTATAAGGGTAAATATATAAACTGCAATTGCAGTCATCGCATTAAAGTTTATATAAATTGAATGTTTGTCTATATGTTCATCTTAAAGTCCGTTCAATTTTTCCAGGAAAATCCATAAAAAGGTCATAACTACAAAAAGGATTGGCCGCTTAATTATAATGTAATTTTTTTCATCTCTTTGTTGGTGTAAGTTTCTTCAGTATTTTGATAGGCCTAATTAAGCCATTCTAAAACTTCGGTTGTTATATTACTTTGATTAGCCAGGTTGATTTTTATATGAACACTTTAGGTTTGCTGCATTCATAGTTTCTAATCCTGCTTCATTCGCATTAAATAGAAGTGTATTAACAGACATAATAATGCTTCTTTAGAAAAAGCCCAGGATTGTTTGTAAAGAGATTTTTTATTAAAAATCGCTTTACTTCAAAAAACAATACACTGATCACCATAATTAAGCGATTCACATCATTTGAAGGTTTAACACCCTGATATTCAAGTAATTTAGAGTATTGAAAATCAATAATAATTTAAATCTATCATCATGAAAAATGTAATCTTTTATTCGCTATTGTTATTATGTGTTTTTTCGGTTAAGGCACAGGAAGTAACTCAACTGGAAGCAACCACGATTACTTTTGAACCTTTTGTAACTGATGTAATATCCTATCTGGATAATAATGCTTTTATAGTAAAAGAGAATGTTGCCGGGGAATTCACTAAAAACCCTATTAAATTTATGAAAGAAAATTTTGATGTTCAAAACTTTATCTCCTATTTGGACCAAAAGAAAAGTACGGACCTTCAAAAATCCAATTACGAATCTTATAGGGTTACATTTTCAAGTAGTAAAGGGCATTTAGAAGCTAAATTCTCCAAAGACGGGGAGTTGACAGAAACTGCACAAAACTTTAAAAACATCCTGGTACCATTAAATGTTCGAAGAGAACTTTATACAAGTTATAAGGGTTGGAACATGGTTAAGAACACCTATACAGCCAGCGGTGATGGTGACCAAATAGATAAAGAGATGTACAGAATAAAACTTAAGAACGGTAACAAATCTCAAATCGTAAAAATTGTTCCGGATAGAATGGGAAGTGATATTGTGTTGCGTGATTAATGATATTCTAATATTTATCCCAACAATTGAAGATAAGGGTAGCTTATTCTAATAAGCTACCCTTATTTTTTTTCCTTTTTTGAGTGCAATAGTGATCAAACAAAAGCTAACTAATCAGTTCATAAAATTTTAAGTACGTATTAGTTACAACAAAAAGATCAATCATACATAAACTTCCAGCTGCCATCCTCTTGCTTTTTCCATACTGTGTGGAAATATCCCGAAGCTGCTTTTGGTTCTCCGTCCCCTGAAAAAGTAAATGGCCCATAGGTATAGGCCATATCTCCTGCCTTGGCAACTTCAACAAATTCCAGGCTCACATTCTGCAGTGTCTGGCTGTCAAAATAGGGAGCTATCTGTTGCTTTCCTTTAATGATCTTTCCATCGAGGTTCAGTACCGCGCTGTCTGCCGCAAATTCTAAAAAGGCTTCCATCAGTCCAACTTCCTTGATCATTCTAAAACTTCGGTTGTTATATTACTTTGATTAGCAAGGTTGATTTTTATATGAACACTTTAGGTTTGCTGAATTCATAGTTTCTAATCCCGCTTCATCGCATTAAATATTATTGTTATAACAAATATAATAATGCTTCCTAAGGCAAAGCTCCGGTATGTTGTATTAAGATTTTTTTATAAAATCGTTTTACAACAAAAAACAATACACTTATCATCGTAATTGAGCGATTCACATCATTTATGGTTTTATTTCCCTGATAATCAAGTAGTTTAGAGTATTGAAAATTAATAATTAATAATAATTTAAATCTACTATCATGAAAAATTTATTCATTTATTCGCTATTGTTATTCTGTGTTGTTTCAGTTAAGGCACAGGAAGAAACTCAAGAAGTAACTCAACTGGACGCTGTCACAATTAATTATCAGAACGATATACTATCCAATGTGGATGACGATACTTTTTTAGTAAGGGAGGAGCATGCCGGTGAATTCAGTGCAAACCCTATTAAGTTTATGCAAGAAAATTTTGATATTCAAAGCTACATCTCTTTGGAGCAAGATAAAAGTAATAATCTTCGACATAACGATTCTTATAGGGTTAAATTTTCAACTAATAAAGGCTATTTAGAAGCTATATTCTCCAGGGACGGAGAGTTGAAAAGAACTGCACAAAACTTTAAAAATATTCTGGTACCTTCAGATATTCGAAAAGCACTTTATTCAAATTATAAGGGTTGGGAAATGGTTAAAAACAGATATACCGCTAGCGGTACAAGTGACAAAATAGATAAAGAGCAGTACAGAATAAAACTTAAGAACGGTAACAAATCTCAAATCGTAAAAATTGTTCCGGATAGAATGGGAAGTGATATTGTGACGCTTGAATAATAATAATCTCATATTTATCGTAACAACTGAAGATAAGGGTAGCTTATTCTAATAAGCCACCCTTATCTTTTTTTCCTTTTTTTGATAGCAGGAGATTGGTCAAACAAAAAGGACCTAATAAAATAATGAAGTTTTAAGTACTTGTTAACTGCAACAAAAAATTAATCCTATTTAAACTTCCAGCTGCCATCTTCTTGCTTATTTTAAACTGTGTGGAAATATCCTGAAGCTGTTTTGGGTGCTTCTTCCTCTATGATTGCTGAAAAAGTAAATGGCCTAATCTGATTTAACAATTTCAAAACACATCATGAAATCAACATGGAAAGTTGGCGCCCGGTCAGGAACAATTAACGGAATTAAAGGGTAATTTTATTAAAGTTTCAACCCCCGAACCATCCGGCTTATTCCTCATGGTAAGTATATGTTTGTTCTCGTATAAACTGAGCAATCTTTCATTTAAATTAGACAAACCTAAACCTTTAACAAAAAGTGTGCTTAAGTTTTCAGTAAGTAACTTGCCGTTATTTTCAATTTTGAATACTATAAAATCCTTTTCCGTGTAGACTGATATTTTTATTGATAATTTTGCATGATCATAGGAATACCCGTATTTAATGGAGTTTTCTATTATTGGTTGAAGAATTATGGCAGGGATTTTACACGGCATTAGTGTGAGTTCAATATTTTCCTCTATTATTAAATGATCTGAAAACCGCATTTTTACAATATTCAGGTAATATTCCAATACCTGAAGTTCCTTTTCCAAGGAGATAAACTTTTCATCGTTATTGTACAATATTTCCCTTAAAAAATAACTTAGATCAGCAATAGTATCACGGGCGCTTTTGGAATCTATTTCTATAAGGCTGGAAATATCATTTAAGGTGTTGAATAAAAAATGTGGTTGTAATTGGGAAGTAAGCATTTTCATTCGGGTATTTACCAGTTGGATTTCCAGTTTCCTTCTCCTTTCTTCCTCTTCCTTTACCTGATTCACAAAGTAATAGGTATAAATTATAAAGACCATCGCAAAATAAATAAGAAAATTCAAGTCCAGCACAGACATGAAATTATTGAGGTTCTCCTTTATGCTCAAGTCCCAAATATTCGTTACCCCGGTTATAAGATTTTGAAAATTTATCATGACCCTAATAACCAAACCAATGGTTAATGAAAGAAAAAGATGAATAAAGAAAATTTTGCTCCAGGATACTTTTTTTATAATAAGCCGTTTGGTACTCATTGCAATAAGTGACATATAACTGATTACAACGATCCAGTCTATCAGAAAATCTTTAAAAATGAGATGCGTCATTGAATATTTGACATTTTCAGCCATAAATTCCCTTATATAGAGCGTTTTGAGGATAAAAAAGACATAAAAGAGGGTGTAAAAACCCATCAGCAAAAGGATGAGTTTTCCGTCAAAATACTTTCTTTGAATGCGTAACATTTTCATTTTAAATACCTAATAGTAGCAGTAAATCTTTTTTATTAGATTTACTCACCCTGATTAATTTATTGTCCTTCATTCTAACATCCAGCTCGGAATATTCTGAATGCACGATTTCCTTGATAAAATCGATATTCACGATTGCAGATCTGTGAATTCTGAAAAATTTTTTCTTCCCTAACAATTCAATAAAATTATTCAAGGATTCCCTTAACAGATATTTGTTTTCTCCAGAATATATCTCGGCGTAAGAACCTGAGGCACATATATATTTGATATTTTCAGATTCCAGCAAAATTGTGCGATTTCCTAGTTTGACAGGAATTCTTAAGGGTTTTTCTATTTTCTTTTCCTCAACGTTCAGTTTGAAAAATTCCCGTATCTTTTTTTCGAAATTCTGATCTATTTCCTTGGGAGATAGCTTCAACAATTTATCTATGGCCTTGTAAAAACGCTCATCCCGATAAGGTTTTAAAATAAAATCAAAGGCTTCATAATCAAAAGCATCTTTGGCATAATTTTCATGAGCTGTGACGAATATCACAATAGGTTTTGGAGAGATTTGTACATTCGACAATACCTCAAAACCATTCATATCTTTCATATTAATATCCAAAAAAACAAGATCGGGCTTTGTTTCATTGATTCTCGATATGGCAGTTTTTCCATCAGAACATTCCTCTATATCCTTAATTTGCTCAACAGAAGCAAGCAGGTTTAAAATTCTTTTTCGGGCCAGAACCTCGTCATCTATTATAAGTGCTTTCATATGTTCTTAATTAATTGGCCTACAATGCAATTTAGTCAATATCAAAATTTATATGACTAAAATTCAAGAGTTTAACTTAAGATGTTAAAGCTTCTCATATAATTTTTAGATGTTATAGGAATATTAACTTCAAAAAATCTTAATTCGAATTTCGATGAAACGACTCTTCCGGTGAAGGAGTTTTTCAAATCGATAATAAATAAGCAAAAAAAAAGGTCTGCAAATTTCGTTGCAGACCTTTTTTCTAAAACATTTTTAAACCTGGCTTAAAAGCGCATTTAATTTGTTTTTATTTACGGCTGGACTTTTCCTTATTAGGAGTTTTAGTCTTTTGACCCGGGGTTTTTTTATGGGTGTTTTTGTTAGACTTTGAATATTTCCTGTCTGATTTGGTTCCATTCTTAGAAAATTTGTGTTCTCTTTGGCTTACTTCCTCAGCTCTTTTATTATACCATTCTGCTTCCTCTTTGGCTCTTTCTTTATAATACTTTTCTTCTTCTCTGGTTAATTTTTTGTTCAGTTTAGAATTATTCTTGTAAAAATCACGGTGCTGTGTGGCTGCTTCTTTACTTCTCTCCCGGTACCATTGCGCTTCAGCCTTAGATTGTTTTCTGTAATATGCTGCTTCCTCTTTGGCTCTTTCTCTGGTCCATGCAGCCTCATTTTTTCTTATTTCCCTCTCACGTTCGGCTGCCTCTTTAGCTCTTTCACGATGCCATTCAGCTTCTGCTTTAGCCCTTGCACGATATAACTCATTTTCAGATTTCGCAGACTCCCTGTTCTCTTCGCCGGTATTTTTTCTTAATTCCCGTTCCCGTTCAGCCGCTTCTTTCGCTCTTTCCCTATGCCATTCAGCTTCGGCCTTCGCTTTTTCTCCATATTCTTTTGCCTGAGTTTGGGCTGTTTCCTTTTTCCAGTTTCCTTCTTCTCTTTCTATTTTAATTTTTTCTTTCTCCTTATTTTCCTGAGCCTTTGCGGTGGTGGTTGTAAAAGAAATCATCACTACTGCAAAACAAATTAATATTGTGTTGAATTTTTTCATGATCTTAGATATTTATTAAAATAAAATCGGGATTGCTATTTAAAAACATTCTGTAACCCAATTAAATGCATCCCGCTATTGTATCTTAGCAAGTTGCGTGCCGCTAATAAAAAAATGAAGTATAACGCCAGAGATTTTCTTGGATTAAAGCTAAAACTAAAGAATAAAACAGTTGTAGTAATTAAAAAGAAACAGAAAGACAAAAGTCAAATAAAATACAGAATAAAAGATATTTGGGAATTGGTGGTAAATTGAAAAACAAGAGCAAGGAATTAAGACTAAAGAGATAGCTGAATATTTCACCCCCCGATTGTTTAATCGACGAATTTCAAATTAACGGAGCTCTAATTACCCACGAAGCAGTTTTGATTTTTGTTCTTCAAATTCAGTTTGAGTTAGGATACCGGCATCTACCAGGTTTTTTAGCTTTTGAAGTTCATCTGCAACACTTAATTGAGTACCCCGGGAATTTTTGAGTGCATCAGACATCGCATGGGAAGTTCTCCTCTGTGTATTTGCCATAACATTAGCCATGCAAAGTTGGCGAATTTTGTCGGCATCTTTTTTTCCGAAACCGTGGACAATTATAGGATCAGAACCGGTGCTTTTAAAGTTTAAGGTAGCCCCGAAAATGTGCTTATCGACTGTAATTCCTGTAATATTTTGAAAATCCAGGGTTTCTGTATCGATAGAAATCATATGCCAGTTTCGGCGTTCGAACTCTACCCGGTTTTCATCAATATTTAGAAGGTTAGGAGTAAAGGGGTGGTAATCTCCTTGAAGCACCCGTAAAATGTATTTTGAGATGAAGCTAAATTCTTCTGCCATAATTGTTTGATTAGTTTTTACCCTTAGTAAATTCAATCTCCATCACTTAATGGTATTTGAAATATTAGGTAGCTTCTGTAAATTTAATTGTTTTATTAAAACTTTGAAGGTTGTTTAACTTTTCATTGATTATTCATTAGATGTGTGGGAGCAAAGTAAAGAGCTTAAAATATACCGATTCTGATTGTTGTAAAATTGTAAAGTGATAGAGTGGTTCGTGATAAATTGGTTGGAAACCAGATGGTTACCTGTGTGGTGGATTATTTTTAAACAAAGTAAAATTCCTTATTATTTGATAATATTTTAATACCGCTTAGTTTTAAAACCCGAACCTGCGCTGGAAAATCGTTTAATTACAGAAATTTACATTTAAATTTTATGCCATAAAAGCTGATGGGCCAGGGGGTTTATTCCCTTTGGGCAATTACGGCATAAAACAAAATGCTGTTGAATTATAAGAACGGAATTTTATAATTTTTCCAAAATCTCCACAAACTCTTTTTGGAGGCTTAATGATTTATCCTTAGCATACCAGGTATGCAATTCCTTTTCAAAATCTGCCTTGGTAACTTCAAGCGGATTTTCTTTCCAATGAAGCAATATAGGATGTGCAGAAAGAGGACGCGGCCCCCAGGAAAATAACTCCTCGCCTTCTTCATTAAATGATACCAGTTTGGGAATTGACTTTCCGCCATTGGTTCTATATTTATCGATCCATTCCGGATTCTCATCCCTTAATATTATCCGCAGATCGATTTTTTCATTGGAAGCTGCGGCTATTTTTGCAATTACCGGCAAATTTTGAGCACTATCCCCACACCAGGTTTCGGTTATAAGGTACCAGGTCTGCGGTTTTTTTATTGCTTTAATAAGCTCAATGAATTCCGGCTGAAGGTTAACGGTATTGTTCAATCGTTTCATACGTTTGTTGTTCAGGCTGGTATATTCAGCCATAACTTCGCTTTGATCTTCCCCGGAGGATTTACCTTCTTTGGAAAGCCCTATCATCCATTCGTGAAATTCATTGTAACTAAAAACAGGATTTTTGATTTTCATTTTATGTCTTTTATATTTGTATAAACGGGACTTGATTTTTAAGCTTTTATTAAAACAGTTGTTGTTTTTATACAAGTAGTTAATTTACTTAAACCCTAAGTCGTTTGGTTTTTATAATACTTACATTAAGATATAGATAACAAAATCTATTTTATAATAAGAATTCAATATTAAAGTACAACTTTTTGAATTTATTGAAAATGATTTTTTTTAAAGGCAAATTTTGAAATTTTTTATACAAACAGTTTAGTGTAAATAGAATATAGGAGACCCGAAAGGCCTTGAATTTAGTTTCCCTGCATAATTTTACATCGATTATATCAAAGTGCCAGAAATATGAAATTGTATCAAAAAAATTAAGTATTTTTAACAAAATTTTAAGCCCTCTACATGAAAAATAAAACCTATTTAATGCTTATTACCATTGTATCAGCTTTGGGAGGATTACTTTTCGGATATGATACCGGTGTAATTAATGGTTCACAGTACTATTTTAGTCAGTATTTTGACTTGGATCCCGGAATGAAAGGTTGGGTTGTGGGAAGTGCACTGATAGGTTGCTTTGTTGGAGCAATTATAGCCGGGCCAATAAGTATTGCAATTGGAAGAAAATATTCTTTGATCATTTCAGCAATATTGTTTTCAATTTCCGCCTGGGGCTCCGGACTGCCTTCTTTTTTACCGGAATCTATTTCCCTATTGGTTGTATTTCGAATTATTGGTGGATTAGGAATTGGAATGGCCTCAATGAACGCACCTACTTATATAGCTGAAATTGCACCCGCAAAAATAAGGGGAACTTTGGTGAGTTATTATCAACTGGCAATTGTAGTCGGGTTTTTTGTGGTGTTTTTAGTGACTTATATGATTGGGAATCAAGCTACAGAAGCTGAAAATATTCAAACTGGATGGAGGTGGATGTTTTGGTCGGAACTTATTCCCAGCTTATCCTTCATGATTCTTTTGTTTTTTGTACCTAAAAGTCCGCGATGGCTTGCATTGAAGGGCTTAAAATCTAATTCATACAGTGTTTTAACCCGGATTCACGGAGCAGAGATCGCAGAAACCGAAATGCGGGAAATTGAGAATTCCCTTGTAAAAGATAAATCTAAGGTTAAGCTTAATATATTTGCCAAAGGAATATTCGCGATTATTGTGATTGGTACTGTTTTATCTGTTTTACAACAGTTTACCGGAATTAATGCAGTGCTGTATTACGGTGCAGATATTTTTGAAAAAGCCCTTGGATTTGGGAAAGAAGACGTGTTGCTGCAACAGGTGATGCTCGCTGCAATCAATTTGCTCTTTACCTTTGTCGCGATGGCAACAGTAGATAAACTAGGGCGTAAACCGCTTCTCTATATAGGTTCGGTTGGGATGTTGATCGGATTTTTATTGCTGGGAGGCACCTTAATGTCAGGGAATGTTGGGGTATTGTCCCTAATTGGTGTTTTATTATTTATTGCATCCTTCGCTATGTCCATGGGACCTGTTGTTTGGGTAATTTTATCGGAGATGTTCCCTAACAATATTAGAAGTGTCGCCATGTCTATTGCAGTAGCAGCTCAGTGGGCCGCTAATTATGTGGTTACACAATCGTTCCCTTTAGTTGCCGAAAGTGAAGTCAATAAAAGTGAATACTGGAATGGTTCATTACCATATTTTATCTTTTCCGTATTTATTCTGGCAATAATTTTCTTCACCTATAAATATATTCCTGAGACGAAAGGAAAATCCCTGGAGGAACTGGAAGATCTATGGGATATTCCGGAAGAAATTAAGGCTAGTAAGGCCTAGAGTGACCAAAACTATGATCTTTGCCCAAAAGGATTCATAGGTAAAATACAACTGAGCTCTTGAAGAGATCCGGGGTTCAAACTGTTGAAGCTATTGTTCTTATAAAATACATGAGGCTGCCTGCGGGCGGTCTCTTACTATTAAATTCACATCAATTCAGATTCCGCCTTTGAATAAAGAAACGCTTCATCAAGATGGAAGATTCTTCTTCCAAAACTCCCTTTTTCACGCTGGTTTTTGGGTGAAGTTTTGATCCCATTTTTCGATATCCACGTTCCGGATCTGTCGCGGCAAATACCAAATTTGATAATTGGCTCCAGTATAATGCGCCGGCACACATCTGGCAGGGTTCCAGAGTGACATACATGGTGCAGCCTTTTAAATATTTCCCGCCAAGGTAATTTGCCGCTGCAGTTATGGCCTGCATTTCAGCATGAGCTGTAACATCGTTCAGGAGTTCTGTCAGGTTATGGCCGCGGGCGATTATTTTTTCATCGATCACAACAACAACACCTACCGGGATTTCGCCTTTTTCGAAGGCTTTTTCGGCTTCTTCCAAAGCTTTCCGCATAAAGTAATTGTCGTCAAAAGGTGTGATTTTCATCTGGATTTTAATTTTCTGAAAGGTATAAATTTAATTGGGATTCGTTAACTTCGAAGTACGAGGTTAGAAGTACGAAATTAGAAGTTAATTTAGCTTGCATGTTTTTCTGCATTCGCCT
>ERZ1284729.7-NODE-7-length-41898-cov-17.722558_pt1 | contig 41898 bp, 42 predicted proteins | sample MGYA00454602_ERZ1284729 | MGnify/ENA primary metagenome ERZ1284729 (study PRJEB36292, sample SAMEA5787381) | metagenome | biome: Arctic soil; feature: perennial spring outflow channel; material: sediment | place: Canada | collected 2017-07-08 | depth 0.05 m ... | reverse complement strand
TATCATTTACAAAAACTTTATACATTTGCAGTATGATTTTAAATAAAGAAACAGCAATTAAAACTGCCGAATTGCTTTTGCAAATTAAAGCAATTAAATTAGAACCACAACAACCGTTTACCTGGGCAAGTGGATGGAAATCTCCTATTTATTGTGATAACAGGATAATCTTGTCCTACCCGCCCATAAGAAATTTTGTCAGGGAGAATTTTGCCCGTCAGATTGAGGAGTTATACGGCAAGCCAGACGTAATTGCAGGAGTAGCTACAGGCGCAATTGGCATAGGAATGCTGGTGGCAGAATACATGAACCTTCCGTTTATATACGTTCGCCCGGAGGCAAAAGGCCACGGCAGGAAAAATCAAATTGAAGGCCACCTGGAAAGTGGTCAAACCGTAGTGGTAATTGAAGATTTGATAAGTACCGGAAACAGCAGTTTAAACGCGATTAAAGCGCTGCAGGAAGCCAATGTAACCATCAAAGGCCTTCTGGCGATTTTTTCCTACGGATTTAAGATTTCCGAAGATAATTTTAAGAAAGCCAACATTGATCTGTATACACTTAGCGGTTACGATCCCTTAATAGATACCGCAGTAAAATCAAATTATATTAACGCATCTGAAGCCGAAACTTTAAAATCCTGGCGAAAAGATCCAAGCAACTGGAAACCATAAAATGAATTTAGAAAGCCCAAAAGTAAACGTAAAAAAGAATCAAAAAGAAATGTATAATTTTCTGACACAGGTAGAAAATTATAAGCAACTGATGCCGGAAAGCATGGAAAAATTTGAGATAACAGCTCCTGATTCCTTTCTGTTTGCCCTAAAAGGAATGCCTCAGATAGAATTAAAAATTCAGGAAACCCGTGAACCGGATTTGGTTGTATTAGGTTCTACTTCTGATAAATTCAATTTCACACTTAATGCTATTATTGAGGCTTCCAGTGTTGATAGTAGTGATGTACAATTGCACTTTGAAGGTAAATTTAATGCGATGATGGCAATGATGGTCAAAAGTCCGCTCAAAAAATTCATCACTACTTTAAGTGAAAATATAGCTAAGGTTTAGAAAAGCAATTTTAGCTGTTTCAACTCAAAAATTTTAATACTATCATCTTCCATCTGTACTTTTAAAAGACCGGCGGGAGTTACTCCTTTGATAATCCCGGTAAGCAAATTGCCATCAGGTAACTGGAAAGTAGAGGCTTTATTTTTTCGAAACAACTCTTTCTCATACCTGGAAAGAATCTCGGCTTCTGGAGTTTTACTCAAACTTTTCAGGAATTTCTCAAGGTGTTCTAAAATACGTTCCAGAACAGTTTCCGTATCAAAGTCACGTTGTGTCAAAGATTTCAGGGAAGCTGCTTTTGGCAATCCCGAAAAAACAAGTTGGTTCACATTAAGGCCTACCCCAATGATGGTAGTTTCAATTTTGCCGGAATTCAGGATGTTTTCAATAAGAATCCCACCAATTTTAAAATTTTCTGCCATAATGTCGTTAGGCCATTTCAGCATCAAATTGTTAATTTTTAATTCATTTAAAGCATCTAATAAGGCCAGACCTACTCCTGCGCTTAACACGAATTGAGATTGAACGGAAACCTCCGGATTTGGATAAATTACACTGAAGGTAAGGTTTTCACCCGCATTGGAAAGCCAGCTCGCCCCTCTTTGTCCTCTTCCGGAAATTTGATCAAGTGCATGAATACAGGTTGGGGTTAAATTTTTGTTAGATTGGCACCATTCTCTAGCAAAGGAATTGGCAGAAGCGGTGGCACTAACTTTGATAATAATCATGTATTACAAGTATTAAATAAAGGCGTTAATTGTTATGTTAACAGACGATGAAAAGACTAAAAAGTAATAACTTTGCACAAAGAAATAAATTTAATGGCAAATAAAGAAACGAACAACGATCAACTTATATCTCATATTATTAAAGGAATCGAAGAAGTTAAAGGGAATAACATTGAAATTCTTGATTTAAGGAAAATTGAAAACACGGTTTGTGATTATTTTATAATCTGTACTGGTACTTCAAATACACAGGTAAATGCCATTGTAAGTTCTATACAAAAAATTGTCAGTAAATCACTTAAGGATAAACCCTGGCACGTAGAAGGAAGCGAAAATGCAGAATGGGTTTTGATGGATTATGTAACCGTGGTAGTCCATATATTTCAAAAACACATCAGAGAGTATTATGACATTGAAGGCTTATGGGGAGATGCCATAACCACCTCAATTGACACAAACTACTAAAATTAACTAAGCAAGAATGGCAAATAAAACACCAAATAAAAAATTAGAACCTAAAAAACCTAAATTTAGCGCATACTGGATTTATGCTGCTATAATCATAATATTTATAGGAATTAATATCTTTGGAGGCGCAGGATTCAATGAACCCGGTAAAACAAATCCGGCAGAATTTGAAACTTACCTTAAAAACGGCGATGTAGACAAGGTAGTTATCGTCAATCGAAATCAAGCCCAGGTATTTTTAACCGAAGAAGCTAAAGCTAAGGAGATTCATAAGAAATCTCAAGACAGTGAACTTTTTGCTTCGGGCGAAACCCCTACATATACTTTTGAATTTGGGGATCTTCAGAATTTTGAGAATAAAATTCAAGATATAAAAACTGAATATGATTTAAACACCATTGTTACTTATAGCACTCAATCCAATGTGTGGGGAGATGTCCTTCTCACCCTTCTACCCTTTGTATTAATTATAGGTATTTGGATTTTTATAATGCGTAAAATGAGCGCCGGAGGTGGTGGAGGTCCTGGAAGCCAGATTTTCAATATCGGCAAGTCGAAAGCAAAATTATTTGATGAAAACACCGATGTTAAAACATCTTTTAAAGATGTTGCTGGACTAGAAGGTGCCAAGGAAGAAATTCAGGAAATTGTTGACTTTTTAAAAACACCAGAAAAATACACGGCTTTGGGGGGACAAATTCCTAAAGGCGCTTTATTGGTAGGACCTCCGGGAACGGGTAAAACTCTATTGGCAAAGGCCGTTGCAGGAGAAGCAAAAGTTCCTTTCTTTTCTCTTTCTGGATCAGACTTTGTTGAGATGTTTGTAGGGGTGGGAGCTTCAAGAGTTCGTGACCTGTTCAAACAAGCAAAAGAAAAATCACCTTCCATCATTTTTATTGATGAAATAGACGCAATTGGTCGTGCCAGAGGCAAAAGCAATATGTCCGGATCCAATGATGAACGAGAGAATACATTAAACCAGTTGCTTACGGAAATGGATGGTTTTGGTACCAATTCCAATGTAATTGTTCTTGCCGCTACAAACCGGGCAGATGTCTTGGATAAGGCACTAATGCGGGCCGGACGTTTCGACCGACAAATATTTGTAGATCTTCCGGATGTTAGGGAACGAAAAGAAATATTTGAAGTACACCTTCGTCCGCTTAAAAAAGTAGCTGATGAGCTTGATGTTGATTTTCTCGCCAAACAAACCCCCGGATTTTCCGGTGCCGATATTGCCAATGTTTGTAACGAAGCTGCCTTAATTGCTGCTCGTAACGAACATACTGCGGTTGGAAAACAGGATTTTCTGGATGCAGTAGACAGGATTGTAGGCGGGCTGGAAAAGAAAAATAAGATTGTTACTCCCGCTGAAAAGAAAGCTATCGCCTTTCACGAAGCAGGTCATGCTACTGCGAGCTGGATGCTGGAACACGCTGCTCCCCTTGTAAAAGTTACTATTGTTCCCCGTGGACAATCCCTGGGTGCTGCCTGGTATTTACCAGAAGAAAGACTTATTGTACATCCTGAACAGATGTTGGATGAAATGTGTGCCGCATTGGGTGGCAGGGCTGCAGAAAAAGTGATTTTCAACAAAATTTCCACTGGTGCTTTAAGCGATTTGGAAAAAGTAACCAAACAGGCAAGAGCTATGGTTACCATTTATGGCCTGAACGAAAAGCTTGGTAATTTGACCTTTTATGATTCTACAGGACAAAATGAATATAATTTTACCAAGCCTTATAGCGAAAAGACTTCCGAACTTATAGACAAGGAAATTTCAAATTTAATTGAATCTCAATATAAAAGAGCCATTGACCTCCTGGAAGTCAATAAAGATAAGTTAACCCAATTAGCAGAAATTCTTTTGGAAAAAGAAGTAATCTTTAAAGACGATCTTCAGAAAATCTTTGGAGACCGTCCTTTCGATAAAAAAGAAGAGGACATCCCATTAATCACAAAAAAGGATATTAAGGCTCCCACCTCTTCTGACAACATTGAGGATAGTGAAATAACTGAAGACACTTCGGTTAATAAATAAGTTAATAATTTATCGTGAAAAATCTTAATTTGACCTAGTGTTAAAATAAGATTTTTTACCTTTGGTTTAATCTGTATCGTATAACCCCCTATATCTCATTATGAGTCTATTTAGAAATTTTCTAAATCCTAAATCTAAATCAGACAAAGATCAGGACATCCCCGATAAGGCTGACCGTAGCAAATATATGCCAGATGTTAATCTACCAACCGATGAGCGGTTTATGCTCAATTTCAAAAACAATGGTGGGAAATTTTTATATTGTGAGAATGAGAAGGAAATATATAATGCATTTGATAATATTCTACTTGAAAATGATTGGTATGAAAAACCGACCTGTTGTTTAGATTCAAACATTCAGAGCAAATTTAATCAGTTTAACCTGGAATTTAACAAATCTGGAGATGCATCATTCTTTTTATCGACATGTGAGTTTTTAATTGCAAATGATGGCTCAATTTTAATTTCATCTAATCAGATAAAAGAAAAAAAATTAAACGAATTACCTACCAATTTTATCATAATTGCATCTACAAGTCAATTGGTGGAAACCATTGGAGAAGGCCTCAGGGGAATTAAATTTAAAAACAAAGCACGGATTCCTTCTAATATCACCACAATCAAAAGTTTTGAAACCCAGAAAGAAGGTGATTTTATGAGTTACGGAAGTAGCACAAAAAACCTATATTTGCTACTTCTGGAAGATTTATAAAATATGAGGGAATCTATTATTAGGACAATTTCAGGGTTATTGTATATCTCCATTCTTGTGGTTTCAATACTCTCTTCCGAATTTATTTTCATTTCACTATTTTTTCTCATTGGTTTTGTTTGCCTCCTTGAACTTGAAAAACTATTGCGTTTAAAAAGCTATGCCCTTTACGTAGTTCACGCATTATTTTTTATAATTTTCAGTTATATAAAATTTGATGTTAGTGCTACTCTGGTTTTGTTGTGCATTACCATTTTTGTAAACTTATTCCTGGTTAAAGATTTGCTCTTCATTAAAAAAATTCCCGTTTTTGAAAAAAAGAAATATATCATCCTGATATTTTATCTAATATCGTCCATGATATTTTTAACCCTTATTCCAACTTATTCCGGCACATTTAGGCCGGAGCTTATCGTAGGAGTGTTTGTGTTGATATGGACCAATGATACCTTTGCTTATATAGTTGGTATGAATTTCGGAAAAAATAAGCTCTACAAACAAATATCCCCAAATAAAACCATTGAAGGATTTGTCGGAGGAGTGATATTTAGCTGTATAGCCGGATATTTCATTTATTATTTTATTACCCATTATCTGAATATTACCGATTCTCTCAGTTTTCAGTCCTGGTTGGGAATGGCAATAATATTGAGTATTTTTGGCACACTTGGTGATTTAATCCAATCTAAGTTTAAACGGCAGGCAGGAGTAAAAGACAGCGGCAAACTTATGCCGGGTCACGGTGGACTCTTTGACAGGCTGGACAGTATTATATTTTCAAGTCCGTTTGTATATGCCTATTTATTAATATTGAACTATGTTTCATAAAGAAGGATATAAAATAATCTTATTAACAGCGATTTTTTTAATCGCTGTTAATACAATGACTTATTTATTTGTCAACATCTATTGGGTGAAATTTTCTATTCTGGCAATTAGCATTTTAATATTTTTGCTGATCCTTCAGTTTTTCCGAAATCCAAAACGCCTTATCCAAATGAATAATGTAGAGGTTTTGGCACCAGTAGATGGCAAGGTTGTAGTGATAGAAGAAGTGTTGGAAAAGGAATATTTTAAGGATAAACGCTTACAGGTATCTATTTTCATGTCTCCAATAAATGTACACGTAACACGTTATCCAATTGGGGGAACCGTAAAATACAGCAAATATCACCCTGGAAAATTTTTGGTAGCCTGGCATCCAAAATCGAGCGAAGAAAACGAACGAACTACGGTTGTTGTAAAAAATCCCGTTATTGGAGAAGTGCTTTACAGGCAAATAGCGGGCGCTATGGCAAAACGCATTGTAAATTATGCTGAAGAAGGAAAGGAAGTTCTGCAAGGCAGTGATAGTGGTTTTATAAAATTTGGATCGCGGGTAGATGTGTTTCTACCTTTAAATACCAATATCACGGTAAAACTAAATGATAAGGTTAAGGGCGGAAAAAGCGTAATCGCCAATATTGAATAAGCTCAGAATGACAAAAATAACAGACACAAAATTTTTGAAAGCCTACGAAATGGCGAGCAATACTTCTTTAAGATTCCCTCCGGATATTATGCTGCACTTTTATGCATATTATAAACGTGCCACACAAAAAAATGGATTTTATGCTAGCGCAAATAACGAAGACTTGCGAAGTGGATTTAAAGCTAACGCACTTTTGCAGGTTGAAAAATTAAGCCAACTGGAAGCCAGGAATAAATATATTGAAATGGTTGAAAAACATATTGGAAAAATATAAGATCCGATTTCAATGAGTTTTTTCTTAATTCCTGTCTAAATTCTATTTCAGTCCCGTCAAACTTGTTTTTAACACTTCAATTTTTGCTTCTGCATCAGATTTTTTCGCCTTTTCAATTGCGACCACATTTTCTGGCGCGTTATTGACAAAACGATCATTGGATAATTTCTTCTCTACAGATTTTAAAAATCCCTGTGTGTATTCCAACTCTTCCATTAGTTTCTTTCTTTCTCCAACCACATCAATTGCTCCTTCAATGGGAATAAAATATTCATTGGATTTCACCCTAAATGACAAGGCTCCTTCCACTTGCTTATCTATGTAATTCAAAGTAGAAACATTTCCCAATTTTTTGATCACAGAATTGAAGGTTTCTGAAGTATTTTCATTGTTTAATACATCCAAAGCAATTTGATCTTTAAAGGAAATATTCTTCGCTTTCCGGATATTTCTTATCCCCGAGATCACTTCAGAAGCAAAGGAAAATTCATCGGTTATCTTCTGATCTGCTTTGATAAAAGCGGGCCATTTAGCAATAATCAAAGCCTCTTCCGGATTTCTGATTTCAAGTTGTTGCCAGATCTCTTCTGAAATAAAAGGAACAAAGGGATGAAGGATCTTTAAATTGTCCTCTAAAATCGCCACAACCTCATTATAGGTTTTTTGGTCGATGGCTTCACCATAAGCCGGTTTAACCATTTCCAGAAACCAGGAACAATAGTCATCCCAAATGAGTTTATAGGTTGCCATCAGGGCATCGCTAATCCTGTATTTTGAGTAGTGATCTTCAATTTCCAACAATTCTCTCTGAAATTTTGATGTATACCATTCTACTGCAATTCGGGAAGTTTCATCTTGTTCTTTATCTTTATCTATTTCCCAGATATTGATTAGCTTAAATGAATTCCAGATTTTATTGATAAATCCGCCTCCTTGTTTGCATAGATCTTCATCAAACATTAAATCATTTCCGGCAGGAGAACTCAACAACATCCCAACCCTAACTCCATCAGCTCCATATTTGCTGATCAATTTTAACGGATCTGGGGAATTGCCCAGAGATTTGGACATCTTACGGCGTTGTTTATCCCTCACGATTCCGGTTAAATAAACATTTGTAAATGGTTTTTCACCGCGGTATTCATATCCTGCAATGATCATTCTTGCTACCCAAAAAAACAAAATTTCCGGTGCTGTTACCAAATCGTTGGTGGGATAATAATAATTTATTTCTTTATTATCCGGTTCCAAAATTCCATTAAACACACTTATAGGCCATAGCCAGGAGGAAAACCATGTATCCAGAGCATCCGAATCCTGAGTTAGATTACCTATTTTAAGATGCTGATTTCCGGTTTTTCCAATAGCTTTATTTAATGCGGCTTCTGCTGTTTCGGCAACTACAAAATCATCTTTCCCTGGTCCGTAAAAATAGGCCGGAATTTGCTGTCCCCATAAGAGTTGTCTTGAAATATTCCAATCCCGAACATTTTCCATCCAATGCCTGTAAGTATTCACAAACTTATCTGGCACTAACTTTACTTCTTTATTTAAAACGGCATCCAAGGCTGGTTTTGCAAGATCCTTCATCTTTAGGAACCATTGGTCGCTTAACTTAGGTTCTATCACAGCTCCTGTGCGCTCACTTGTTCCTATTTTATTGATATGAATTTCAGTTTTAACCAGAAATCCTAATTCCTCCAATTCTTTAATCATCTCCTTTCTGGCTACAAATCTGTCTTTTCCCTGGTAATGGAGTCCGTATGAATTAAGGCTTGCATCATCATTAAAAATATCGATCACTTCCAGATTATGCCTTTCGCCAATTTCCTTGTCATTTATATCATGGGCAGGGGTTACTTTTAAACAACCTGTTCCAAATTCCATGTCCACATATTCATCTTCTATTATTGGAACCACCCGGTTAACTAAAGGAACGATTGCATTTTTTCCCTTGAGATGCTCAAACCGCTCATCGTTAGGATTGATACAAATGGCAGTATCCCCAAGAATGGTTTCAGGTCGTGTGGTTGCTATAATGACAGTTTCGTCACTACCTTCAATTTTATATTTCAAATAATATAAATTTCCCTGCTGTTCCAAATGGATAACCTCCTCATCAGATAAGGTGGTTTTTGCTACCGGATCCCAATTAACCATCCTGTACCCTCTATAAATCAGGCCTCTTTCATATAAATCCACAAAAACTTTGATAACAGAAGCGGACATATTATCATCCATTGTAAACTTTGTGCGCTCCCAATCACAGGAAGCCCCCAGCTTTTTAAGCTGCTCCAGAATGATCCCACCGTGTTTATGAGTCCAATCCCAGGCGTGAACCAAAAATTCTTCCCTTGACAGGTCGTTTTTATCAATTCCTTCTGCTTTTAATTTGGCCACTACCTTAGCCTCGGTCGCTATTGACGCATGATCGGTTCCGGGAACCCAACAGGCATTAAAACCTTTAAGTCTTGCCCGCCTTATTAAAACATCCTGAATTGTATTGTTCAGCATATGCCCCATATGCAATACCCCGGTAACATTGGGCGGAGGGATCACGATGGTGTAAGGTGTTCTTTTATCTACTTCAGAGTGAAAATAACCTTGCTCCATCCAGTATTCGTACCATTTGTTCTCCACCTGTTCTATATCGTAATTTTGGGGTAATGCCATGTTTGGTCTGATTTTTGAAAATAAAAGCAAAAGTACTTATAAGTTGAGGATTATAAAAGAAGTTGTTTTGGTAAATCCTTTTGGGTTTGGAATAATTCGACCTATATTTACTACATAAACAGAAATTCAAAGCGAATTTCTTCCGATAGCTTTCGGAAACAATTAAAAAAACAATAAATATTTAAATATGAAAACAATTCTAACAGTAATGATAGTGGTATTGTCGGGTTTCGCGACCTTAACCGCTCAAAACACTCCAAAATTTGAATTTAAATCAGAAATGATCGATTATGGAGAAATTGAAAAAGGCAGTGATGGAGTTCGTGTATTTGAATTTAAGAATATTGGAGAGGCTCCATTAATTATAGAAAATGTTTATTCCAGTTGTGGTTGTACAATTCCCACTTGGCCCAAAGCAGCGATTCAACCGGGAGAAAGCGGAAAAATTGAAGTGAAGTATGATACCAAACGAGTTGGTCCAATCAGGAAAACAATAACAATTTATTCAAATACTGATGAACCTACTAAAGCCCTTAAAATAAAGGGAAAAATTTTGGATCCCATCGAAAAATCTTAAAAATTAAAACTCCCGAAATTCGGGAGTTTTTTTATAATATTTTTTTCAGTTCAAACGTAATCACCTTTTCTATTCCATTTCGCATAATTCTGAATCGAATTCTCTTTCCTTCTCCCGAACTGAGAATACGATTTATTTCAGAGAGTTTAAATCGATAAGCTTTTTTTCTATTTATATCAATTAGCAAATCTCCAATCTGCAAGCCGGCTTTCTCCGCAGGAGAGTTTGGTCTTATTTCCACAATTTCATATTGTGGTTCCAATGTAAATTCAATCTCAGAATCGGTCTTATAAACCAATATTCCAGGTTCATTATTTTCCTGGTTATTAGGGTTTGGAACAATTCCGCTTCGAAGTTTTTTAACATAGCTGAATCCGGTATGGGCAATAATAACCCCACTCATATCATATTCAAAAGGTGCATTAAAATTTTTATTAGGATACAGCCGTAATCTTTTATTTGGATAGTCAATTGTTAAATTAAACCTCTTTAATATTTGGGCGCCAATGGTGCCGTTTCGTAATTCATAAGTTTGCATCTCCTGTACATAGAGGGAATCCGGGAAACTTGCGGTTACTCCCTCAAACTCAAATCTCCCCAACTTTAAACTTTTTATCCTGCTCCGTAATCCATATACACTTCCACTCATTCCCAATCCAAGGAAATCTTCAAAATATCGTTCCGGAACCCTAATCCCTTGATTCTCATCGTTCATTATCCATACAGCATCTCCCAGGCCACTATCGATAAGAAAATTTAAGGGAAGTTCAGTATTGTCATCAATTTTAACCCTAGCGGTTACATAGGGTTTATTCATAAAGAAGGTTAGGGGCAGATCATCACATTTCCTGCACTTTTTATATTCATAAAATTCAGGATCATAAATCTTTATTTTTTGCCTTGGATAATTAAATTCCAGGATAAAATCCTTAAAAAAATCGTTGCCAATAATTCCGTGAATTGGCACTCCCACCCTATTGGAAAGGTTTATTTCATTATCGTAAACCACGTACAACAATAGGGATTGACTGGTTGCTTTTCCTATTCTAACCTCATTCCCTGAAGATTTAATTGCCTGAATAGCATCTCCGCCTCCCAAGCCCTTTAAAAGTATACTCGTGGCATTTTTTACGTGTAGGGAATCCACCTCGGTTAAATTGAACAAAATTGTTGAATTTACGCCCGTATCAAGCAAAAAAGAGAGTTCCACCCCATTAATTTCAACTGGCACGATCACTAAATCATGAATAAGCTGAAATGATAGTTGAAAATGTTTTTTACCTTTGTCAATTTCAAACGACTTTTGCGCCAGAGAGGAACCAAACAGAGCTAAAAAGAAGATTATGGAACTAATAGCTTTTACCATAATTTTTAAAAATTAGTTCTTTTAAATATCCGAAAATTCTTTTACCTAAGAAATTTTTAAGCAGATTATGTGCTTAAAATTTCGCATTTTTGCACTGAAAAAGAAAATTATAAAAATTATGCCTAAAATTTCAGCAAAAGGTAGTTCCATGCCCGAATCACCCATACGAAAATTAGTTCCGTATGCAGAAGAAGCAATCAAAAAAGGACGAAAAATATTTCAGTTAAATATTGGTCAGCCGGATATTAAAACCCCAAAACAAGCTTTAGACGCCGTAAGAAACCACGATATTGAGGTTTTATCTTACAGCCACTCTGCTGGGTTTGATAGCTATAGAAAAAAATTAGCGGCCTATTATAGCAAAAGAAATATCCCCATAACTGGGGAAGAAATAATTATTACAACCGGTGGTTCGGAAGCCTTGTTATTTGCAATGGGAAGCATCGCTGATACCGGGGACGAAATAATTATTCCGGAACCTTTTTATGCAAACTATAACGGATTTGCTACCGCCTCTGGAGTCAAAATTATTCCGGTAGAATCCAAGATTGAAACAAATTTTGCGCTTCCTCCCATAAAAGAATTCGAAAAACTGATTACTCCTAAAACAAAAGCTATTTTAATTTGTAACCCGGGAAATCCAACGGGATATTTGTATACGGAAGAAGAGATCAAACAACTGGCTGAGATTGCCATAAAGTATGATATCTTTTTGGTGGCAGATGAAGTTTATCGGGAATTCGCATATGATGGGGCAACACATTTTTCTATTATGAGTATCCCAGAATTGGAGAATAATGCGATTATGATAGATTCGGTTTCAAAACGATATAGCATGTGCGGTGCCCGAATTGGATGCCTCGTTTCCAAAAATAAGGAGGTGATCGCTACCGCGATGAAATTTGCACAGGCAAGGTTAAGTCCGCCAACATTTGCACAAATTGCAAGTGAAGCGGCTTTAAGCACTCCTCAAAGTTATTTTGATGAAGTGATTGATGAATACACCTCCCGAAGAAATTTATTGGTTTCGGGTTTAGAAGCTATGGAAGGCGTGACTGTTGCACGCCCTAATGGCGCTTTTTACTGCATTGCCGCATTACCCGTTGAAAATGCCGATGCTTTTGCAAAATGGCTATTGGAAGAATTTCAGCTGGATAATGAAACGGTGATGGTAGCTCCTGCCGCTGGATTTTATTCCACTCCCAATACAGGTTTAAACCAAGTGAGGTTAGCCTACGTCCTCAAAAAAGAAGATTTGAAAAGGGCGCTGGTTCTTTTAAAAGAAGCCTTAAAAGTATATAACAAATAATGAAGTTTTTTCAGAACAGCTCATTAAAACCCTATAACACATTTGGAATAGATGTGAAGGCCGAACGTTTTGTTTCGGTTAGCAGTCTGGAGGAACTCAAATCTGTTTTAACGGGCAACTATGCCGAAGAACTTTTTGTTTTGGGCGGAGGCAGCAATATGTTGCTCACGCAAGACATAGCTGCTACTGTACTTCATATTAATCTCAAGGGAATTAAAGTAGTACAGGAAACTGAAGATTTCGTTTATATTCAAGCTAACGCAGGAGAAAACTGGCACGAATTCGTACTGTGGACTCTTAAGCATGATTATGGCGGGCTGGAGAATCTTTCCCTAATCCCCGGAAATATTGGTTCATCTCCTATTCAAAATATAGGTGCTTATGGGGTAGAGCTCAAGGACCATTTTGTTTCCTGTGAAGCCATCGATATTCAAACAATTGAGATGATGAATTTTAATGCTGAAGAATGTAATTTCGGCTATAGAAATTCCATATTCAAAAACAAGGTTAAAGGAAAGTATATTATTACGAGTGTCACTTTCAAACTAAGTAAAAAAAATCATCAACTTTATACGAATTACGGATCTATAAATGAAGCTTTGGAAGAAAGTGGAATTACAAATCCTTCAATTCAGGATATTTCAAGTGCCGTAATCAGGATCAGGCAACAAAAATTACCTGATCCCATGGAATTGGGAAATAGTGGTAGTTTTTTTAAGAATCCTGTTATTTCTGCCGAAGCATTTCAGGAATTGCAAAAGGAATATCCGGAAATGCCTCATTACAAAATCTCAGAAAATGAATTTAAGATTCCTGCAGGATGGCTGATAGACCTTGCAGGGTTCAAAGGTTTCCGGGAAGGAGATGCTGGAGTTCACAAAAACCAAGCTTTGGTGCTGGTAAATTATGGTACTGCCACAGGTACAGAAATTTTAAATCTTGCACAAAAAATTCAAGATAAGATCCAAAGCCAATTTCAAATTGCCCTGGAACTGGAAGTAAATATTTTTTAGAAATTAATTTTAAAACAAAAAAAATCCCGCAGAAGCGGGATTTTTAAGTTTTATACTACTGTGATTAAGATTTTTTCATCACAACGGCATCAATGACATGTACTACACCATTTGATGCATCTACATCTGCTTGTACGATATTTGCTGTTTTACCATTCCCATCTTTCAAAACGATCTTGTCTCCGCTCATTGTAGCTGTTAATTCTGCACCTTCTACAGTAGAGAAATTAAAAGTTCCATTATTAGCCTCGATTTTTGCAACAAGATCGGTGGAAGTAATTTTTCCTGAAACCACATGATACTTAAGAACATTTTGTAACTTCTCTTTATTCTCTGGTAACATTAAATTATCCAAAGTAGCCTTATCTACTTTTGAAAAGGCGTCATTGTTAGGAGCGAATACCGTAAAAGGACCTTCCTCCTCTTTCATCATTTGTGCCAGTTCAGCATTTTGAAGCGCACTCACCAAAGTACTTAACTCTGGAGTTGCCATTGCTTTGGCTGCAATAGAATTAGATTCCATCTCCATTTTCGCTTCATTCATTTTCATTTCAGCTTCTTTTTCAGCTTCCATGCGCTGCATTTCCATTTTTTCCTTTTCTGCTTGTTCTTCTTTCTCTTGGTCTTTACAAGACGTAAAGGCAATTGCTGATAATACAGCAACTATTAATAATTTCTTAAATTTCATAATTTGATTATTTTAGTTAATTTATTGCTGCAATGTAGCAAGTAAACTATAATTATTATATATTTTGTAATTAAAGTTTAGTTAAAAAATTCTGAGTACTTCTATTTTAAGAATTCATTTTTATGTGCCCGGATTTATCATTACTTTTGCAATAAGAATCTTAGTTATGGAATTACTTTTAATTACAGTAGTATTGTTAGGCTTGGCATTCGCAGGAATTGCCATAAAAATATGGGCAAAAAAGGATGGTAAATTCGCTGGTACTTGTGCCAGCCAAAGTCCGGTTTTGAATAAAGATGGGGAAGCCTGTGGTTTCTGCGGAAAATTGCCCGATGAAAGGAAAGATTGCTCTGGGACCAATTAGGCAAATTAACCTTATATGGTAACAACATTATTCATCCTTTTCTTGGGAGTTTCGATTCTAAATATCCTATATTATTTAGGATATTTTAGTTTTGCCACTTCAGAAAACAAAATTCCAGAGTCATCGTATCTTCCGGTTTCTGTTATTATTTGTGCTAAAAATGAAGCAGAAAACCTCAAGCAGTTTATACCTTCCATCTTAAATCAAAAATACCCTAATTTTGAAGTTATTCTCATCAATGATGCTTCAGAAGATGATACTTTAGAGGTCATGGAAAATTTTCTTCAGAATGATCCAAGGATTAAACTTGTGAATGTTCAAAATAATGAGGCTTTTTGGGGTAAGAAAAAGTATGCGCTCACCTTAGGCATCAAAAAGGCGAAAAATCCATACTTAATTTTTACAGATGCAGATTGCTCCCCTGTAAGCGATCTCTGGATCGAAAAAATGGCAGCCAATTTTAGTTCTGAAAAATCTATTGTCTTAGGTTATGGAGGATATTTTAAAAATAAAACCTCATTTTTGAACAAACTCATTCGGTTTGAAACGCTTCTTACTGCCATTCAATATTTTTCTTATACCAAATGGGGCTTACCTTATATGGGAGTGGGGCGTAACCTGGCTTATACCTCCAAAGAATTTTATGATCAAAATGGATTTGCCACACATTTACATGTGCGATCGGGGGACGATGATTTATTTGTAAACCAGGCGGCTACAGCTGGAAACACAGCACTTTGTTATGATAAAGAAGCCATTACCCGAAGTGTGCCAAAAACAAATTTTAAAAGTTGGTTCCGCCAAAAGCGCAGGCATGTTTCAACCGCCAGATTTTATAAGTCAAAACACAAGTTATTGTTAGGAATGTTTTATTTTTCGCAATTGGCATTTTGGATTTTGTTGGTATTCCTATTGATCTTTCAAATTCAATGGCAATTAGTTTTGGTTGTTTTAGGAATTCGGCTTCTAATTCAATACATTGTTTTTTGGAAATCGGCTCAGAAATTGGACGAACTTGATCTAATCTGGATGCTTCCCGTGCTGGAATTGTTTTTAATTTGCATACAATTCGGTATCTTTAGCATTAATCTTATTTCAAAACCAACCAATTGGAAATAAACCCGGCACTCCTGCTCCATCAAATTGAAATGGCAAAAACCGGAAATCAGGCTGCTTTCAGATACTTGCTGGATACCTTTTGGATTGATGTGTATGCTTTTCAGCTTAAACATACCAGAAATGAATATGATGCTGAAGACATTACAATTCAAACATTTTCAAAAGCTTTTGACAAACTTCACACCTTCAACGAAAAATATTCTTTTAAAACTTGGCTTATCGCCATTTCCAAGAATATTCATATTGATTTGATACGCAAAATGAAGTCTTCGATAAGATCAGAAACAGCTGATGAAGAAACCGAAAAGGTTAACAAAATTGCAGACGAAAGCCCTTCAATTGAGGATACTTTAATCAGTGAACAACATTTAGCCCAATTGCTCAGCGATATTAAACAGCTAAAACCACCGTACCAGGAGGTGATCAATTTGAGGTATTTTCAGGAAAAATCATATAAAGAAATAGCAGAACATCTTCAGGAACCTATGAGTAATATAAAGGTAAAACTTTTACGCGCCAAGAAATTACTCGCACATATTATTGAGTCAAGACGGATATAAAACCTTAATAAAGTCTGTAGACTTCAGCTTATTCTTTTCATCATATTATTGTATCTTTGGGCCTTAGAATTTTGATATGACAACAGATACTACAGTTGCCTCCAAACCCACTCCAAAACCTAAATGGCTGCGTGTAAAACTTCCTACAGGAAAAAAATACACAGAACTGCGTGGTTTAGTAGATAAATACAAATTAAATACTATTTGTACCGCTGGTAGTTGCCCTAATATGGGTGAATGCTGGACTGAAGGTACTGCAACTTTTATGATCCTTGGGAATGTATGTACGCGTTCCTGTGGATTTTGCGGGGTTAAAACTGGAAGACCTGAATCTATAGATTGGAACGAACCTGAAAAAGTTGCCCGTTCCATTAAATTAATGCAAATCAAACATGCGGTCATAACCAGTGTAGATCGCGATGATTTAAAAGATATGGGTTCTATTATCTGGGCTGAAACCGTAAAGGCAATCCGGAGAATGAATCCCAAAATTACGTTGGAAACCCTTATTCCAGATTTTCAGGGAAATGAACGAAATATCGACAGGATTGTTGAGGTAAGTCCCGAGGTGGTTTCTCACAATATGGAAACCGTAAAGCGATTGACAAGAGAAGTGCGAATTCAGGCCAAATACGAACGTAGCCTGCAAGTATTAAAATATCTGAAAGACCAGGGTATCACAAGAACCAAATCTGGAATTATGCTGGGATTGGGAGAAAACGAAGATGAGGTGATCCAGACTTTACAGGATTTGAAAAGCGTTAATCTGGATATTGTAACTATAGGTCAATACCTGCAACCCAGTAAAAAGCATTTACCTGTAAAACAATTTATTACCCCTGAGCAATTCAAGAAATATAAAGATATCGGATTAGAATTAGGTTTCCGCCACGTCGAAAGTTCGGCTTTGGTTAGATCTTCTTATAAAGCCCAAAAGCATTTAACCTAATTTCATCCCGAAAAAACATGGCTGAAAAAATAAAAATTGGGATCAACGGCTTTGGCCGAATAGGTCGCAACTTGTTCAGACTATTGATAAATCATAACGAAATTGAGGTTGTTGCAATTAATGACATTGCCGATGCCGCGACACTCACCCATCTCCTTAAATACGACAGCATTCACGGAGGCTTAAACACTAAAATTGCTTCAATCAATTCCCATATTATCATAAATAACAGGGAAATCCCCGTACTCAATTATAATCATCCAAAAGATATTGACTGGTCTAAATACGGAGTTGAATTTGTGGTGGAAGCATCTGGGAAATTTAAAAAAACCGACGATTTAAAACACCATCTTAAGAAAGGTGTTCAAAAAGTTATTCTTTCGGTTCCCCCGGATGACGATCTAATTAAAATGGTTGTTTTAGGGGTAAATGAAAATATTCTGGACGGCAGTGAAAGAATAATATCAAATGCCTCCTGCACGACTAATAATGCAGCGCCAATGCTGGATGTGATCAATAAAAATTTTGGAGTAAAACACGCTTATATCTCCACAATACATTCATATACTGCCGATCAAAGTTTGCATGACAAACCTCATAGAGATTGGCGTAGAGCCCGTGCGGCTGCATTATCAATAATTCCAACCACAACAGGGGCGGCCAAGGCCCTTACACGAATATTTCCCGATTTGAAGGATGTTATTGGCGGTTGCGGAATCCGGGTGCCGGTACCTAACGGCTCGCTTACAGATATGACATTAAATGTCCACAGACCAACAACTATTGAGGAAGTTAATTCGGTTTTTGAAGAAGCATCCCGAACATATCTTAAAAATTATTTGAGTTATACAGAAGAACCCCTTGTATCTATTGATATAATTGGCAACCCATATTCCTGTATTTTTGATTCGCAAATGACCTCGGTTATTGGTGGAGATTTGATAAAACTTATTGGATGGTATGACAATGAAGTTGGCTATTCAAGCCGACTTATAGATTTAATTTCTTTCCTTTCAAAGAATTAACTATATTTAACAAGAATTATGATTAGCCTGTACCCCAATGAAGAACATTATTTTAGCGATTTTACTTCTTTTTTGCTGTTACACTTCTGTAGCCCAGCAAAAAAGCGATGAAGAAATTTCAGTTATAAATAGCAATATTCAAAACCTGCTAAAAGAAGCCGAAATATCCATAAATGTTCTAAATTTTGAAAAGGCACTCATCCAACTAAAAAATGCTCTAGAACTTTCAAAACAAATAAACAATCAAAAGTACATCGCTCTTTCAAGTAGTATTCTTTCTAAATTGTTTTACATACGCCGTGATTATGCGCAGGCTATTACGGAACTACAGCGTGCAATTTCAATTCAACGCGAAATTAATGATGAATCCGGTTTAGCCTATAGCTATCTGAATTTTGCGAAAATTTTTAATGTAAAAGAAGATTTTGAGCGGGCCAATAAATATTTGAATCTGGCGGAAGGTTATTACATAAAAGAAAACATTACCGAATATCTTGGTTTGGTAGGACTTAATCGTGGTATTATCATTTTAAATTCAGCTAATACTAACAAAAACGGGAACCTGGCAATTTCCGAATTCAATAAAGCTGAAATTTATTTGGATGAAAGCACTAATTTATATGAGATTTCACGGTTGCATTATTATAAAGGCAAGGCTTATTTAACACTTAACCGGCTCGAAGAAGCAGAATCAGAGGCACAAGAATCCCTAAAAATTGCCAATACTAACGATTTTTATGGAATGATCATGTATTCCAACAATCTGCTTAGTCAAATTTACGAATCACAAAAAAATTACAACCAATCCCTTACTTACCTTAAAACAAGTAATCTTGTGCGTGACTCTATTTTTTCTATGAACCGGGAGGCTCTTGTGCTTGAGGCTAACACCCGTTACGGAGTAGATGCTTTAAGATCTACTGTTAAGGAGCTTAAGATCCAGAATGCGGAACAGGAACGCTCGTTAAAGGTCAATAAACTAACCACCATTTTAAGTGTGGCGCTTATTACAATACTGTCCCTGTTGACCTTGTCTTTATATAAGAACAATAATTTACGAGCCAAAGCAAATGAATTGCTTCAGAAAAAAAATGATGAACTTACCATAGCTAAGGATAATGCCGAAAAAGCTTCTTTGGCAAAGGCGGAATTCCTTTCAACAATTACTCACGAGTTACGCACCCCGCTGTATGCCGTTACTGGATTAACCCATTTATTATTGGATGAAAGCCCAACCGAGAATCAAAAGGAACATTTAAATTCACTGAAATTCTCAGGAGAATATTTATTATCCTTAATTAATAACATTTTGGATCTCAACAAACTTGAGGCGAATAAAATGGAAATCCTAGATACTTCGTTCAACTTGGAAAAACGCATTTCGAATGTTTTGGTAGCACTTAAAAATTCTGCCGATATCAAAAACACCAAGTTGCATTTTAGTTTTGATCCAGAAATTCCAAAAAAATTAAAAGGAGATCCACTCAAAATTTCTCAAATCCTTATTAACCTTATCGGGAATTCGATCAAATTTACTGAAAATGGTGATATCTGGATCAATGTTAAGAAAAACCATCAGGTAGGCCAGCAGTATTTTTTACACTTCGAAATTAAAGACAATGGCGAGGGAATTACCAAGCAAAAACAAACTGCGATTTTTGAAAATTTCACTCAGGGTTCGATGCAAATAAACCGGAAATTTGGTGGTACAGGTTTGGGTCTCTCCATAGTCAAGAATTTATTGAATTTAATGCATAGTGATATTCACTTAGAAAGCGATTTAGGCAAAGGTTCTTCCTTTAGTTTTGACCTTAAATTTGAAGCTTTTGAAGAGCTCAAAACAGATCACGATAAAAATGAAAAGGGAATCGCCCCCCTTTCTAACAGCACTATGCACAATAAAAGGATCTTAATTGTTGAAGATAATAAGATCAACCAAATGATTACCCGTAAAATTCTGGAAAAAAATCAGGTGATTTGTGATGTTGCCGATAATGGAACTACTGCCATAGAAATGGTGAAAAACAACGTTTTTCACCTAATATTAATGGATATCCATATGCCGGGCATAAGTGGAATTGAAGCTACTATAGAGATCCGGAAATTTGACGAACAAATTCCTATTGTTGCCCTTACCGCGGTAACCCTGGATGAAAATCTGGATGAATTTTTTCTGAACGGGTTCACCGATATTATACCTAAACCCTATAAAACAGAAGAATTTTTTAATAAAATAAACCTGCATCTTGCCGCCAGCAAAATCCCGGTATAAAATTCTGGCATATTGTTTGAATATAACGGGTAAGGAAAAGTATATATAAAGAATATATAGTTTGAATTAGCCAAAACTAAAAATGGGGTGCAATGCACCTCATTTTTTATTTGAGACATATCGTTCAATTTGTTGGTCAAACTCCAGGGCCTTACTGCCAAAAAATTTCATTTTAATAGGAATGTAATACAAATTTGGATGAGAGATAACTCCTTTCAATCTCATAAAATCCTTTTCAGTTGTTAAAACCAATGGAGCTTCCATTATTTGATTTAAATCTCCCTTTGTAAATTTATGATGATCGGGGAAATTTAAATGCTCAAAATCAATGTTAAGTTGATCGAGATAAACGCATAAAGGTTTTGGATTTGCAATTCCTGTAACCATCGTTATTTTTTCATCTGAAATTGAACTTATCAACTTCCTCGGTTTTTCACTGTAAACCTTGTTACTATATTCTATATAACTGAAGAACAATTTTTGATAATTCTTCAGCTTAAGCCTTTTTTTTATTTTGATCTGGTTTTTTACCGTTAGATTTTTTGGGCATTTTGTTACCACTATTATCTGTGCACGTTTAGCACCGGATGCCGGTTCCCTTAAGTTACCTGTGGGCAAAATAAAATCATCGATATATAATTCATTATAAGTGGTTAAAAGAATATTTAATCCCGCTGTTACTTTTCGGTGCTGAAAGGCGTCATCCAATAAGATTACCTCTGGAGAACAAGTTGATTGCAACATGGAAATCCCTCTTGTTCGTTTTTCGTCCACCGCAACTATGGCTCGCCTGAATTTAGATTTAAATTGCAAGGGCTCATCCCCTACCAGTTCAGCGGTTTCTCCTCCATCCAAAAGATGAAATCCACTGGTATTTCGGCCATAGCCACGGCTTAAGGTTGCGGTTTTATAATTTGATATAAGTAGCTTGAGCAGGTATTCTATCATTGGGGATTTTCCTGTTCCCCCAACGCTTAAGTTTCCCACACAAATTACCGGCAACGGGAATGAACTGGATTTAAACAGCCTAATATCATATAAAACATTTCGCAAAAGCATCACGGCGCCATATAATAAAGCGAATGGAAACAGGATTTTTCGAAGTATACTCATTGTTACGAATGTATAATATTTATATTTGAATTAAAATAGTAAACCCATGTTAATTACTGAGGTTATAAAACACCTGGAAGATTTTGCGCCGGCCGCAACCGCCGAGGATTTTGACAATGTTGGATTATTGGTGGGAGATCCCAATACGCCGGTTTCCGGAATTTTAATTACTCTTGATACTCTGGAAGAAGTGGTTGAAGAAGCCATCGCCAAAAATTGCAATCTGATTGTTAGCTTCCACCCCATCATCTTTTCCGGATTAAAAAAGCTGAATGGCATTAATTATGTAGAAAGGACAGTGATAAAGGCCATACAAAACAATATTGCCATTTATGCCATTCATACAGCCCTGGACAATCATCACCTGGGGGTAAATAAGATGATATGTGAGAAACTCCACCTTACAAACTCCAAAATTTTAATTCCAAAAAAAAACAGCATAAAAAAACTCACCACGTACATACCGACAGCCCACTCAGAAATGTTACGAAAAAAGCTTTTCGAAGCCGGAGCGGGTTCTATTGGGAATTATGATGAATGCAGTTTTAACATGCAAGGCATGGGCAGTTTCAAAGCTAATGCAGAAGCAAATCCGGTGATCGGGAAAATAGGAGAAACTCATTTTGAAGAAGAAACCCAAATAGGAATTACTTTCCCCAAACATCTTGAATCTAAAATCTTAAAAGCGCTCTTTAAAAACCACCCATATGAAGAGGTGGCTTATGAAATTATAAGCCTGGACAATGCGCATCAGCAAATGGGAATGGGAATGATTGGTGATTTGCCCGAGGAAATGGAGGAAACAGAATTTATGGCCCGGATTCAAAACACCTTTCATACCAAATGTATCCGTCATTCCGAACTTCTGGACAAACCGGTAAAAAAGGTAGCTGTACTTGGCGGCAGCGGAAGTTTTGCCATTGAAAATGCCAAAAAAGCCGGGGCCAATTTTTTTATTACCGCCGATTTAAAGTATCACGATTTCTATAAAGCAGAAGGAAAACTTGTTTTGGCAGATATAGGCCACTTTGAAAGTGAACAATACACAAAAAACCTATTACACGTGTATCTTAGTAAAAAAATCCCTAATTTTGCACTTATTTTATCAAATACAAAAACAAATCCAATCAAGTATTATTAACTATGGCAAAAAAAACCGATGTTACTGTAGAAGAAAAGTTAAGAGCGTTGTACGATCTTCAACTAGTCGATTCCAGAATAGATGAAATTAGAAATGTACGAGGTGAACTTCCTTTAGAAGTAGAAGACTTAGAAGATGAGGTAGCCGGGTTAAATACACGAATACAAAAATTAGAGGGCGATTTAGATTTTATCGATACCGACATAAAAAACAAGAAAGTTCTTATTGAAGATTCAAAGGCTGCGATTAAAAAATACACCGAACAACAAAAAAATGTCCGGAATAACCGTGAATTTAATGCATTAAGCAAGGAAATCGAATTTCAGGAACTTGAAATTGAACTTGCCGAAAAGAACATCAAAGAATACAGAATCCAAATAGAGCAGAAAACACAGGTAATTGATCAAACCAAAGAGCGTTTGACTGACCGTGAAAAGCACCTTGCTCACAAGAAAAGTGAACTTGACGCTATCCTTGCTGAAACCAAGAAGGAAGAAGAATTGTTGGTTAAAAAATCCAAGGAGTTGGAAAACCTAATTGAGAAAAGGCTGATAAGCGCTTATAAACGAATTAGAGTCAATGTGAAAAATGGATTAGCTATAGTTCCAGTAGAACGCGGTGCTTCCGGAGGATCTTATTTCACTATTCCACCACAGGTTATCGTGGAAATTTCAAGCAGAAGAAAAATTATTACCGATGAGCATAGCGGTAGAATTTTAGTTGACGAAGAGTTGGCGAAAGAGGAACAGGAAAAAATGGAAAAACTCTTTTCTAAAATATAAGAATATATTCTTTTTATTTAAGGGATATTCAGAAAGTCCATGAATGCTTTCTGAATATCCTTTTTTTGTTAAAATTAAGCATTAACAACTCTTTGGCATTAAAATTCCATAATTACCCTAATTTTATAGCATTATAAAACCCCACTGCTATGAAATTCAAATTGATCTTAATCACAATTGGTTGCTTTTTTATTCTTAGTTCCTGTAAAAACCAAGACTCCGATAAAAACCAGGACTCCAGTGACAAAAATTCAGAATCGGTAACCGACATAGAAAAGTCCGCATCGGAAAGTCTAACCGAATCCGGAAATAATAAAGATCATTCCAGAACCGAGTCTACATCCAAGACTAATTCCAAAGAATCGACAGGAACAATTGAGGGCCTATATATAAGAATTGGAAAGGAAGCCGATCGTAATTGTGAATGTTATTGCCTGGATTTAAATTTCACCTCAAATTCCGAATTGTGTCTGTCTCCCGATAATATATATATAAATGTAAAATTTGAAAGAATCAATAATAATTTAATCAATGTCTTTTTAATAGGTCCTTCCGATATCAATTCTGAAGAAGACAAAATTCCTTGGGATAAATTTGACAGAAATATCCGAATCGCCACTATTACTACGCTACCTAACGGGGAATTGGATCTTGATTGGTTAGGTTTTTCTATCAATGGCGACTTAGCCATGGACTATGCTATTTTGGGGAAGAAAACGCTGGAAGGAAAATTTAAGAGAAAATAACCCCAGGTTAGAAAATAGAATAAAGAAACAAGAAATTAGAAGTTAGAGAAATTTTTTATTTGATGGCATCCTATTAACTTAATAGTCTTTCATCTATTATCTATATTCTTTCTTCTTGTTAATATAATAAAGGTCGTTTGCATTGGCCTATAAAATTTTATTAAGATGAAAATGTACCTTTTAACCTTATCATTATTTGTGTTTTCCTGCGGCAACAGCAGCACGCAGAATCCATCAAAGGAAGAAACTGCTAAAGCCAAACCGGTAGAAATTCCGGTCCAGCACAATAAGGCCCGGGCCTATTTTGCCAGCGGTTGTTTTTGGTGTGTAGAGGCAATTTACGAAAGTGTTGATGGAGTGGAAGAAGTGATCTCTGGATATTCCGGAGGTCATACAAAAAACCCGACTTATGAAGCCAGCAATACGGGAAAAACAGGTCATGCCGAAGCTGTTGAAGTTATTTATAACCCCAAAAAAGTTGATTTTGCTACTTTGGCAAGGGTTTATTTTGGATCACAAGATCCTACCCAGGTTAAAGGTCAGGGACCGGATAATGGATCTCAATACCGTTCCATAATATTCTATCAGAATCAGGAACAAAAAAAGATCATCGAAGATATTAAAGCGGAAGTAGCCAAAAATTACGATAAACCTATTGCTGCTGAAGTAGTGCCTTTTCAAAAATTTTGGAGAGCCGAGGATTATCATCAAAATTATGAAAAACTGCATCCGGACAACCCTTACATTCAGAATGTTTCAATTCCAAGAATAGAAAAGTTTAAAAAGAAATTCCCTGAATTGCTTAAAAAACATTCCGAATAAAATTTAGCTGAATTATAAATTTTCAAATCAGGCCTTCCCGACTTCATTTGTTTGAAGAGAAATCCTTGTCTAAGCTTTCTTAAAAAATATAAATAAGTATTTTTACACTCTAATAAATTTCCGTTCTATACTTTATGCAAATTACCACAGAAAACATTCTCCTAATTGGTTCCCTTCTTTTGCTGATAAGTATTTTAGCTGGAAAGACCTCTTACAAATTTGGAGTTCCTACTTTAATTTTATTCTTGTTGGTAGGTATTTTAGCCGGATCTGAAGGGATTGGGAAAATTCATTTTAACGACCCCCAAATTGCTCAGTTTATAGGTATTGTTTCCCTTAATTTCATTCTTTTTTCAGGTGGACTCGATACCAGCTGGAAATCTATTAAACCTGTTGTTTGGCAAGGTGTTTCCCTATCTACTTTGGGAGTTTTGTTAACCGCCTTATCTGTTGGGGTATTTGTATGGTTTATTACAGATTTCACTATTTATGAAGGTTTATTGCTTGGCGCTATTGTTTCTTCAACAGATGCAGCTGCGGTTTTCTCTATCCTCAGGTCTAAAAATCTCGCATTAAAATCCAACCTTCGGCCAACATTGGAATTGGAAAGTGGAAGTAACGATCCGATGGCTTATTTTCTAACGATTGCCTTTTTAGGCCTGGTGGTTAATCAGGATAAAAATATTTACAGCATCATCCCTCTGTTTCTTCAACAAATATTTATTGGGGCAGCACTTGGTTTTATCTTAGGGAAATTAAGCAAAAAGCTTATAAATAGGATCAAACTGGATTTTGAAGGTTTATATCCTGTTTTGGTTATAGCACTAATGTTTATAATATTTTCTACCACCAACTTCCTTGGCGGGAATGGATTTTTAGCTGTTTACTTAAGCGCCGTTTATTTGGGAAATCACGACATTATTCATAAACGAACCATTATGAAAATGTTTGATGGTCTGGCCTGGCTTATGCAAATAGTTCTCTTCTTAACTCTGGGATTACTTGTGTACCCAAGTCATGTGCTTCCGGTAGTAGGAATTGGAATATTTGTTTCGGTTTTTCTTATTATTATAGCCCGACCTTTAAGTGTATTTATAAGTTTAATGTTTTTCAGAATGAAAATGCGCCGCAGATTTTATATATCCTGGGTAGGATTGCGGGGTGCCGTGCCTATTGTATTTGCCACATATCCACTATTGGCCGGTATAGAAAAAGCGGATATGATATTTAATATTGTGTTTTTTGTTTCCTTAACTTCGGTGTTAGTTCAGGGCACAAGCCTTTCTTTAATTGCAAAATGGTTGCATGTGGGTCTTCCCGCAAGAGCAAAACCAAAATCCCCGGTGGATACATTTTTAAACGATGGCGCCAAATCTTATATCCGGGAAATTATAATTCCGGAAAATAACCATTCTGTCGGTAAAGCCATCGTTGATTTGAAATTCCCGCGGAAAGCAATTATTGCAATGATCTCAAGAAATGATAAATTTATTACTCCAAACGGGGCCACAGAGATTGAGCCAAATGACATGTTAATTTTACTAACAGAGGATCAGGATACCCTTAAAGAAGTTTATAAATGTTTAAACCTGAATATGCAACAAGAGGAAGATGAATTAATCTGAATTTTTATTTGATTTGTCCAATAGCTTGAGAATAAGCATTTCCACCTCTTTGCTGTCCCATTTATTCTCAATATCCCTTAGTTCCATTACTTTATCCATTAGGAGCCGTTGCTTATCTCCAATTCTAAGTGCCTCAGCATAAGATTTATTTGAAAAAGTCACCCTGGAATACAAGGGAACCCATTTTTCCGGGTATTTTTCAGCAAAATGCTTTTCGATTTTTTTTCTCAATAAAAACTCGGGATCAGCTGTTTTACTGCTCATTTCGATAAAATTTCGGTAACTCAATTCGGAAATGGCATCTGCATTAGGTTTCCGGGTGTTTTCATATTCCCGGAAGATCTTTTCCCAGTCGTCTCCATATTGCTCAATTAAATCATCCAGAACGGATATATCTTCAAAACCGGCGTTCATTCCTTGTCCGTAGAATGGTACGATCGCATGAGCAGAATCGCCAACTAATGCCACTTTATCCCAGTAGGTCCAGGGAAAACATTTTATAGTAACCATAGCGCTTGTAGGATGTTTGAAAAAATCACGGGTCAAATTTGAAATATCCTCCTTAATGTCGGGGAAATAAGCAGCAAAAAACCGATCTGCTTGCGTTTCGGTTTTTATATTCTCAAAAGAAATATCTCCTTCAAAAGGCATAAATAAAGTACAGGTAAAACTACCGTTTAGATTTGGCATCGCGATAAGCATAAATTCACCGCGTGGCCAGATATGAAAAGATGTACTATCCAGTTTATGTGTTCCATCAGCATTCGCAGGAATTGTGAGTTCTTTATATCCAACATCTATGAATTCCTGCGAATAATTGAAACGGCTTCGTCGCTGCATTTTATGGCGTACCCGGGAAAAAGCACCATCGGCGCCAAATACGATGTCAAACTGATATTCCTGCCACGCTCCTTTTTCACTTTCTCCTGTGTATATCTTAGCCTCCGGCAATTCAATATCCCAAACTTTTTCTTCAAACTTAAAAATAGCACCGGCAGCTTCAGCTAAATCAATCATTTTACGATTTAATATTCCACGAGAAATAGAATAAATAGCCTCGCCTTCTTTTCCATATTTCTGAAAATAAAGCGGATTGTTACTTAAGTGTAGCGCTCGTTTGTCCAGAGGTAAAGCCAATTTTCTTATTTCAGCTTCAATTCCAACTTTTTTTAATGCATCCCAGCCTCGGGTAGACATAGCCAAATTAATTGATCGTCCGGAAAATTGACTGTGACGCACATCTGGCCTTCTATCGAAAACTGTGACATCATGACCTCGTTTTCTTAAAAAAAGAGCCAATAGAGATCCCACTAGACCGGAGCCTATTACGCCAATATTTTTTGATTTTTGCATCAGGTATATTTAGCTAAAACGTTGTGTTGGTCGGTAATAAAATAATATTACAAGATAACAAAATCCTATTTTTAATTAGATTAATCTTATTATGGGTAAAACTACTGAAAAATTATCATTTCAGGTTTTGAGTTCCTTTGACCAAAAAAGTTATTTATTTTATCAATTTTATGTGTTCCGAATTAAAATAACGTTAAAAAACAGGTAATTACAATTTGTTTAACATGAGTTCCCACCCACAACAAGTAGTTTAGTAGGAAAGCTAAGCATTATGGAAGATGAACAACCACTTTTACAGTCATACCAAATGGGTGATCTTACCTTAAAAAATAGAATAATTATGGCTCCTATGACCAGAAACAGGGCCGATAACAAAGAAAATGCTCCTACCGATCTACATGTTAAATATTATAAGCAGCGGAGCAGTGCCGGACTGATTATTTCCGAAGGTTCTCAGGTTTCTGAAAGAGCAGTGGGCTACATCAATACCCCGGGAATCTACTCTGAATCTCAAGTAGAAGGATGGCGTAAGGTTACTGAAGCAGTACATGATCAAGACGGAAAAATATTCATACAGTTATGGCATTGTGGGCGGATATCACACCCCAAATTCCACATTGATGAGAAACCCCTCGCACCAAGTCCTGTTAACCCTAATATCAAAATATTTACACCAGACGGGGAAGAAGATTCTGTTGAACCAATTGAGATGACCATTCATGAAATCAAGGAAACTGTTCAGGAATTTAAAAAAGCAGCTCAAAATGCAAAGGATGCCGGATTTGATGGTATAGAACTCCATTCCTCCAACGGTTATTTATTTCACCAGTTTTTCAATGCGAACTCAAATATCCGAAAAGATGAATATGGCGGAAGTATTCCTAACAGGGCTCGTTTTCTATTTGAAGTGATTGAAGTAGTAGGAGAAATTTGGGGAGAAAATAGAATTGGAGTGCGGTTAAACCCCTCCTTGAATAATGATTTCGGAATAATCGCTACAAAAGAGACGATCCCAACCTTCGATTATATAGTTGAAAAACTTAACGCGTATGACCTTGCTTATCTTCATCTCTCTGAACCTTTTACAGATGTTGATGAAATAGACTATCTCGAACCTAATATCGCAAAACATTACCGACCAATTTATCAGGGCACATTAATGATCAATAATGGTTTTAACCAGAAAAAGGGAAATAAAGTGATTGAAAAAGGTACTGCCGATCTCGTATCTTTTGCAAAATTATTTATTTCTAACCCCGATTTACCAGAGAGGTTTAAGAAGGGTGCTCATTTATCTGAATGGGATTCTGATACTTTTTACACTCCGGGGGAAAAAGGTTATACCGACTATCCTATGTTAGAAAAACAGACTAAAAAGTAGCAGATAGCTGCCTTTTATTTTTTGAATTTTTATAAACACAAGGTATTAATTAATTTAATTTATAATAAACTATGGAACAGGATAAATTTGAACAAGTACACAGTATTTTAAATAAACTTGAGGACATCAAAAACAGTCAGGAGAGTATTATTGATAAAATAAATCATGTAATAACTGATTTATTTCAGCATCCTGATAAGAAATTGGAAAAAGCAATGGAGAAGGCTCACCAAAGAGCATCAGATGATATAGATGCATTGCGGGAAGTGATCGATGATTATGAAATGAAAATAAACAAACTGGAAAACGAAGGATAATTTAAAAATCTCTTAACAAATTATGTTATCAGATTTCATTACTTTAAGGCAGTTAACCATACTGCCTTTTTTTATGAAACATTATCAAACAAGGGATTTTGCCGAAATGGATAAAATTTTCCGTTTAAACCTTATCAACAGCTGTACAGGCTACAAATCTGCAAATTTACTTGCAACAAGGTCTGCAACTGGAAAGACTAACGTTGCTGTTTTTAATTCAGTCATGCATTTGGGCAGTAATCCACCTTTATTGGGATTCATCCTGCGGCCAGCCACCATTCCACGAAATACCTTTAAAAACATTAAGAAAACAGGTGTTTTTACAATAAATCATATTCATCAGGATATGATCAAGCAAGCCCATCAAACAGCGGCCAAATATGAGGAGAATATTTCAGAATTTCATAAAACCGGACTTGAAGAAGAGTATTTGGATGATTTTTATCCGCCTTATGTAAAGCAATCCTCTATAAAAATGGGCTGCCGTTATTTGAACGAATATCATATAACTGAAAACGATACGGTTTTAGTGGTTGTAGAAATTGAACACATCTATTTTGAAGAGGGAATCCAGATGCCTGATGGTTGGTTAAGACTGGACGATGCCGGAACTGTTGCAATTAATGGTCTGGATGGGTATGCTTTACCTACTTTATTGGATAGATTTCATTATGCTAAGCCTGAAATAGAAATCAAATCATTCTTTAAAGAGGATAAAACCAAAAAATGAAACCCCTGAATTTTTAGGAAAATTGATTGATAAATTGATAATAAGAATTCATTTCGATATAAATTACAAAGAATATTCTGAATCAACATTAGAATTTTTAATATTTGTTTAAAATTAGGGGAAATTTTAATAATTTAGTTAAACACCCGTTAAAGTTTTCTTTCTTAAATAATTATTTATATAAATTTGTTTTTATCATATCATATAACCGCGATATGGTTTTAGAGAAAGAACAGGATCTAAAAATCCTGTTCATTTATAAAATTATAACCAATTAACTGGCAACTTTAAGTTGTGCTAAAAAAAAACCAACAATTATGAGAGATTTAATTTGGCTTATCGTAGTTTTATTGATTATCGGATGGCTTATTGGTTACTTTGCTTTCCCGGATTTAGGAGGTATTATCCACATTTTAATAGTAATAGCTGTTATTTTGGTACTTTATAAATTATTAACGGGCAGAAGACTGTAATATAATTAAAAATCAATCATAAAAGCTCTTTGAAATTCAAAGGGCTTTTTGCATTTATATTTCTCCCAAATTGTATTCCATAGTTGATCACCAAAACCATAATCAATTAGCTGTTACAGCGAGGATGTATTGGTACTTAAGTAAGGAATTCGTAATTGCCTTAAAAATGCTTATTTTTATTGAATACGTTCACAATAAAACTAAAATACTATGAAAAGATTACTAGTCCTATGTACTGTCTTGTTATTATTGGCTGCTTGTAAAAACGAACCCAAAAAAACAGATATTTCTGAATCTTCAACTCCAAACAAAGAGTCTATAACAACAAAAATAGCGTATGCCAATGGCTTTGAGAATTTCGAAAAAGTGAAACAACTCAACTTCACATTTAATGTGAAAGTAAATGACACAGTGAGATCCCAGCGATTCTGGAAATGGTATCCAAAGGAAAATAAAATAGAGCTTACTGAAAAAGGTGAAACATTCAGTTATATAAAAAAGGATACTTTGGATGAACAAGCAAAAGAGGCCGATCAAAAATTCATCAATGATACCTATTGGCTATTGTTTCCATATCAATTGATATGGAGTGATTTTAATTTCGAATTTGATCAAACGGCCACTGCGCCAATTAGCCAACAGCAAATGAGAAGTTTAATAGTTAGTTATTCCGGGAATGGCGGCTATACCCCTGGAGACACCTATCGATTATATCTCTCAGATGATCTAATTGTCAAAGAATGGACTTACGAATCGGCTGGAGGAAGAACTCTCACTACGACTTGGGAAGATTATGAAACCTTTAACGGTATCCCAATTTCAAAAATGCGCAAAAGCACCGATGGAAGTTTTCAGTTGTATTTCACCGATATAGAAGTGAAATAGAGACCAATTTAAGTATATTCCTGAATACCTCTTTTTAAGATCTGGCCAAACTCAAACATATCCTCAAAAGAACAGTAAAATGGAGCGGGAGCCAGACGAATCACATTTGGTTCTCGCCAATCTGTGATTACTCCGTTTTTAATTAAATAATTAAAAAGTTCCCTGCCCTGACCGTGAAGCAAAACTGAAAGTTGAGTGCCACGCTCTTCTTGACTGGAAGGTGTAATAATTTCAAAATCACTTTTTATCTCCCTGTCGATTTCGTCAAGAATAAATTCCAGGTAAGCCACAATCTTATTGCGCTTTTCAATAAGTGCAGGCATTCCTACCTTATCAAACATTTCTACAGAGGCTAAATAAGGTGCAAGAGCCAAAATGGGGGCATTGCTTATCTGCCAGGCGTTAGAATTAGGCTCGGGATTAAACTCAGGTTCCATCAAAAAACGTCGGGTTTTATTATGCCCCCACCAACCCTCAAACCTAGGAATATCATTTAATCCGTGGTATTTTTCATTGACAAAACATCCCGAAGCATTTCCAGGTCCGGAATTCATGTATTTATAGCTGCACCAGGCAGCGAAATCCACATTCCATTCGTGTAATTTTAATTCGACATTACCGGCCGCATGTGCAAGGTCCCAGCCTACTTTTGCACCTACTTCCTGACCTGCCTTAGTGATTGTTTCCATATCCATCACCTGCCCTGAATAATAATTTACGCCTCCAATTAGAACCAAAGCACACTCCTCGCCCACTTCTTTTATTTTTTCAACAATATCCTCAGTCCTAAAATGATGTTCGCCGGGGCGCTTTATCACTTCCATTATGGTCTCCCCGGGGATCAAACCGTGAAACCTCACCTGACTTGAAATCATATATTGATCGCTGGGAAAAGCCTTTTCTTCGCATATTATTTTAACACGTTTCCCGACAGGCCTGTAAAAGGAGACCATAAGTAAATGCAGGTTTACGGTAAGAGTATTCATAACGGTAATTTCATGCCCCTTGGCTCCCACCAGTTTTCCCAATTTTTCTGAAAAACGTTCGTGATAATCCCACCATGGCTTTTCTGCATAAAAATGACCTTCAACAGCGAGTTCTGCCCAATCTTTCATGACTTCATCTACATATTTTTTAGCCGATTTGGGTTGTAATCCAAGGGAATTCCCGGTAAAATAAATCACATCTTTACCATTGACTTTGGGAAAATAAAATTCGTTTTTATATCCGGCTAAGGAATCAGTTTTATCTAAGGATTTGGCAAATTCTCTGGTGTTTTTGAACTCCATATTATCTGGTTTGCCGTAAAAATACCATTTAATTTCAGGTTCAAAAAGGGCTGACACTGCTTTTATAAAATAAAAAAGTGATTAAAAAAAAGAGTTCCTTAAATTTGACTAAAATTGAGAAATAAAATGAATTTTATTCCGAAAGCAATAGATGAATACGCAGTAGATCATACCCAGCCAGAACCGGAGTTACTCGCCCAGCTCGCCAGGGAAACACACCAAAAGGTATTGCAACCGCGAATGCTTAGCGGGCATTATCAAGGCAGGTTGCTGAGTATGATTTCTAAAATTGCAGGGCCAAAAACTATCTTAGAGTTGGGGACTTATACCGGATATTCCGCTTTATGTCTTGCCGAGGGATTACAAAAAGATGGAGCGTTGCACACCATAGATATTAATGAGGAACTCAAGGACTTTCAGAAAAAATATTTTGACCTATCCATTTTTAAAGGCCAAATACATCAACATTTGGGCAATGCCTTAAACATTATCCCAAACCTGAATATAAAGTTTGACCTAGTATTTATAGATGCCGATAAACCCAATTACCCCGATTATTTTGACCTTATCATAAACAAATTAAATCCAGGCGGAATTATCCTTACGGATAATGTGTTGTGGAGTGGAAAGGTGGTTGATAAAATCCAGGAAGATGATGAATCTACCCGCGCTTTGGTAAAATACAATACGTTGGTAGCAACAGACAGCAGACTTGAAACGATTATGCTCCCCATAAGGGATGGATTGAGCATTAGCAGGCTGAAATTATAAGAGAAGGTCTATTGGAATCGGAGATTCTCGCTTACATGCCTTCTCTATGCTTTCCATTTTAAATAACCAAAGCCTCCGGACAGATTTTTTTCCCTTCTCCCGTTTTTGGATTAGCTTTTACTTTATTTAATCTTGGTTCTTTGATCTACCCTGAGTGGTGTTGACCCTATTTTTACCTTCAACATCATTATTACATATTTGTTTATCTCTCTCAAATCTTCGCAGAGAATAACAAGATTGAACTACTTTTCTAACTTCATAATTAAAAAGTCTTATCACTTTGCCCTTGAATCTTAGATTTTTAGTTCAATTAATAAAATTTATTCCCGGCCAGTAAACTCAACCTATAAAAAATATGGGCAAACAAAATTCCCACAAAGGAACCTACAATTAGATCTGAAGGGTAATGAACCCCCACATATATCCTGCTCATAACAAATAAAATGGGCCAGATATAAATTGCATAAATCCATTTATACTTTTCCCTAATACAAAGCACAACAAAAGTTGTCACTACAAAGGAACTTGAGGCATGGCCTGAAAAAAAACTGTAATTGTTTGGTTCCAGAAGAATTCTAATAAGATCTTGTATTTCCGGCTGATTATTCGGTCTTAACCTTAAGGACATTGTTTTCACCAAATTTGTAAATCCCATTGTGGCTAAAAAGGATACCACCAAAAAAAGGGAGGTGAGAATTGCTTTTTTCCAATGAAAAACAACAAAAAACATACTAAAAAAAAAGAGGTAGAGAGGGATCCAGTGTTTGAAATTGGTAACAAAGATCCAAAATATATCATAAGATTCGATTCCCAAATTGTTTAAATAAACAAACAACTCACGATCCCATTTATTTAAGTGTTCAAGCATTAAAATTTACGCTTAACCGAGCTGGTAATTTCCTCAATATCTTCCTTTACCTTACTGATCTCTTTCTTCACATCTTTGGAAAAATTGGTGTCGATCCCCTGTTTTTCGGCGCTTTTTTGAATTTCTCCCTTGATGTCATTAGATGCATTTTTAAGCGTGCGCATTCCCTTTCCCAAGCCTCTGGCTATTTCCGGAATTTTGTCGGCACCAAAAACCATGACCAAAATAAATATTATAAAGCCTATTTCGGCACCACTAATAAATAAAGGAAGTATTATCATAGTTTATAGAATATTACTACAAATTTAATTTAAAAAAAGAAGCCGACTCTTAAAGTCCGCTTCTTTTTTACTATATATAAAAAATTAATTTTCTACATTTTTTTTAAACTGCTGAAACTTATCTTCTTTGATTTGTTGAGGCCAGCTGTTGTTAGCTAAATTCACATCAGCAGTTTCTATATTTGGATCTACCACAATTTTGGTGATCTCTTTATCACTTGCAATCGCCATGCTTACTTCCACGTCATTTTTACGCCATATCTGTACAGGATATTTTACGGTTTCAGCGGTACCATCAGCATAGGTGTATTCTACTATTAACGGCATTACCAGACCTCCCGGTTTATTGAATACAATTTCATAAAAATATTTAGGATTTTTCAGTCTTGCCTGTTCTTCGGGAGTAAAATTATCCATTACATACTCCTTCAATTTAGGGGCATTTTCAAATGGATCTTTACCCTTCATATCAGCCGAGTCAGCTTCAATTCCCTCTTCAACAACATACACAGCATCTATGCTGTCTGGATCCGAAACCCCGTATTGCTCTAAAAAAGCTTTGCCTTCCTTGGTAGCCTTATCAGTGACATAATACTTTTTTACATCTTTTATTCCAATGTCTACATAATCTGTACTATAAAACCATCCTCTCCAAAACCAGTCCAGATCTACTCCGGAAGCATCTTCCATAGTCCTGAAAAAATCTTCGGGTGTTGGGTGTTTGAACATCCAGCGCTGCGCATAGGTTTTAAATGAATAATCGAATAAATCCTTTCCCATCACAGTTTCCCTTAGAATATTAAGGGCAGTGGCCGGTTTTGAGTAAGCATTATTTCCCATTTGAAAAACATTCTCTGGGTTGGACATAATTGGAGAGATATATTTTTGATCCCCCTTCATATAATGAACTATTTCAGCCGGAGTTCCTCTTCTGGAAGGATATGTTTCATTAAGGCCAATGGCTCCCGGATATTTTTTTCCAAATTCTTGCTCTGCAAGATATTGCATAAAGGTATTCAAACCTTCATCCATCCATCCCCATTGGCGCTCATCGCTATTTATAATCATTGGAAAGAAATTGTGCCCAACCTCGTGAATTATAACACTGATCATTCCAAATTTCACTCTATCACTATAGCTACCATCCTTTTCCGGACGTCCATAATTCCAGCAAATCATAGGGTATTCCATTCCCTGGTTTTTGGCATGAACAGAAATAGCTTTATGATATGGGTATTGAAAGGTATGTCCGGAATAGGATGTTAAGGTACCTGCAACTGCAAGTGTTGAGTATTCTTCCCAAAGCGGATTTCCCTCTTTAGGATACATGGAAACAGCCATTACATCCTTGCCCAAAACATCCACATTCATCATGTCCAGAATAAATTTTCGGGAAGTGGCAAATGCAAAATCACGAACCATTTCAGCTTTCAATTTCCAGGTTTTCTTTTTATTTGAAAATCCTTTTTCCGCTGCTTCTGCTTCTGCTTGTGTGACAATGATCACCGGCTTATCGTAGGATTTTTTAGCCTCCTCAAATCTTTTCATCATATCGCTGGAATAAACTTCTTTTCTGTTTTGAATTTCCCCGGTTCCATCTAAAATATGATCTGCAGGAACAGTAATATTTACTTCATAATTTCCAAAAGGCAAGGCAAATTCTCCATTACCCCAAAACTGCATATTTTGCCATCCTTCAACATCGTTGTAAACCGCCATTCTCGGAAAAAACTGGGCTATTACATACGCATTGTTCCCATCTTCAGGAAAATGCTCAAACCCGGATCTTGCACGGTTGACAACGTGATTATTAACCTTGTACCACCATTTTACAGAAAAAGAATAACTTTCTCCTGCTTTTAAAGGCTGAGGCAAATCTACCCGCATCATAGTGAAATTGATGGTATAAGGAAGTGGCTTTCCATTTTTTGAAACTTCTTCAATATTAAATCCGCCATCAAAAGGCTCATCCATAAATTCCTTAACAAATTCCTCGGTTCGAGAAATCGGTGCAATGCGATTGCCATTTTTTAAAAGAGCAGGTGAATTTTTCGAACGAATATTTTGATCTAATTGCACCCATAAATATTCCAGATCGTCTGGCGAATTATTGTGATAAGTGATTGTTTCAACACCTGTTATTATTTGATTTTTGTCGTCAAGCTCGATATCCATTTTGTAATCTGCCTGGTTTTGATAATAAGCTTCCCCGGGAGCTCCTGAACCTGTGCGATATTGGTTTGGAGTTGAAAATTCCTCATAAAGTTGCCTGAATTTGTTTTGATTGGTATGACCCGATTCCTTAATTTCTTCCTTTAGCATTGTGTCTTCTTGGGCGTAAATCCCGGCAGATAGAATTAAGAAGAACACCAACATTGCAGATTTAATATTTCTCATTATGGTTATCTTGATTTTTAAGTTGATAAAAGTAAGTATTCTTAAAGATAATCTAGTTTATTGACTAACTATTTACTAAAAATTAACAGATCCTCATTTTTGCCATTTGTTAAAAGTAAGCTCTTTGTTTTCCCCTTATACTCAACATGCACAAGGTTTTTTTGTTCGCTAAACATATCAATTAAAATGGCATTTTTAATTCCAATTTTTTTAAATTCGGGGACATCAGATATTTCTAAATAAAAAAGCAGAATATCATTTTCATATTCCTTTCCTATATAATTCAACTTATAAGGCTTTCCGTCTAATTCAACCTCCATTTTTTGACCGAGATATTTTTTAATATAATTGGTTAGCTTTTCATTGTCTCCATTTTTTGTTAAATGAATGGATTGGTCATACCTGGTTTGAAGCAATTTCTCAAGATCATCAATAAAAACGCGAGAAATTATCTGAAGGCTGTGAGCCTTTTCGTTATATTCAATTTCAGTGACACTAACGTAAAATTTATGATAGGTATTAAAAGAGGAAAAGCCAATAAAAAGAAAAAGAAGGAGTAACGCTATTTTAAATTTCATAAGTTGCATAGCAAAATCGAAAATGCTTTTATTTCGAGGTTATTTTTGATGTTTTCAATCAAAAACTACAAAAAACGTTCCAAAGTAATTAAAGATTCTTCGATGGATCTCCCTGCTAATCCAATTTGATAGCGTTATAGATTTTGCTCTGTTCTATTAAAAATTCTACAAGAGCTAACTGATTATCTGGTTTCCCAAGAATATCGCGCAATCCATTATCACCGACATAATAAATAAAGTCATTTATATAGTCCTTTTCCACTTGAAGGGTTTCCGTAAAAAAATCATCCTGAAATAATTTTCTCAACTGCTCATTAGTAGTTAAGGTCGGTTTTTTATAAGCACGAATCGCACCCTTTTCCTTAATTCCGAGTAGGCCAGCAGCAATACCGGCTAAACCTAACAGGTTTACTCCAGGTTTCATTATCGTATTATCTTCGAATGCTCTATTTCTAGGTGCTTGAGCAGGATCGTTAATATCTGCTTCAAACCGCATATTTTTTATATCTCCAAATTTTAAATTTACAGGCATATTCCTCACAATTGAGATTTGCTCAATGTCTGCGTTTATATTTCCAGTAAGCCCAACATTGTTAATATTAACTTCATCCAAAACATATAAATCCTCTTCCAAAGAAATAGCCAAAGTTCCCTTTTCAATAATTTCTGAAGTAATACGTACGGTTACATTTTTATACTGAATGGATGAAAATAAAAGCTCATCATTTTCTTTTACCAAGATTTGAAACGCTCCCGAATCGGAGTTCAATGTCCCGGTTTTTTGTGTAGAATTTATAATATTAATGGAAGCTTCTTCAAGAAAAGGTGCAGAAACAGTTCCTTTAAGCTGAGTGTTTTTTTGGGCAAACAATGGAGAAACAGTAAATAATAGTAGGGTAATTACTTTTAGATAAGTTTCATTTCTCATACTATAATTTTGTTTTGATTAATTTTAATTCAGTTGCTTCTTATATTTTTTGCTTTGTTCTATCAAAAAATCGATTAAATCCAGTTCATTCCCTCCTTTTAGCATCTGTTCGCTCAAACCATTGTCATTGGCATAAAAAATAAAATCGCTAATGTACTCTTTTTTTATATTTAGGTTTTCCCTGAAGAAATCATCTTCATATATTTTTCGGATATAATCGTCAATTTCCGGATTAACCGTCTTCCTGTAAGGGTTTTTTACATCTTCCCTCTTTTTAGCTATGAGCAATTCCTTAAAAATATTGACAAAATCAAGCCCATTTACCAACCTGGTTTTACTCATGGCTAAAGCAGTATTGTATGGAGGAGATTTCAAAACGGGACCGGTTTCAGTATTAAAATCCATATTTTGAACATTCCCCACAGATAGATTTGTAGGTAATTCTACTAGTTTCAAACGGTTGAGATCCACCTTTATATTCCCTGAAAGATCATAAGGGGTTACTACAACTTCCGGCAACCTGCTCACCACTTCACTTACAAAAATATTTAAGGTCTTTGTGTTTATAATACCCTGATCTACAATTACGGTAAACTCCTGAAATTTTAATGTAGAAACACGCAAACTATCATTGAAAGCTACCGCAATGTCAAATTTCCCTAGAGAATCGGTCACAACAAACCTGTTAGAATTCAAATTTAAAATACTGATTCCCTGTGGGTCATCTCCAAGTGGCACTTCTACAGTTCCTGAAATTAATAAACCCTCGCCTGTTTGGGCTGAAGCAGATAGACCAGTTAAGAGGAGAAGCAGAAAAAAAGAAACGTTTTTCATTGGTCTATTTTTATTGTGTTATTAAAGTCTATAACCCCTGTTCTGTCTGGTGTACATTTTGAATTTAATTTACAACTCTAACAAGTAATAAGAAATTTCAATCTTTTTAAAAATTTCTGCTAAGTTACCTTGAACAATAGAACTTTAATTTAGTGCTCCAAATCTATTTAAATGTATAAGATCCGCTTAAATTTTTGTTAAACCATTACATTACCTAAATTTACAAAAAAAATTAAATGAAACGCGCATTATTAGCCAGCACTTCTACCTTATATGGACAGAATTATTTAGCTTACCTACTTCCCGAAATATCCAAATTATTTCAAAAATGCAATGAAATTATATTTATCCCATACGCAAGACCCGGAGGTATTTCTCATGAAAATTATACAGCTTTGGCGAAAAAGACTTTTAAAGACATTTCTTTTAAGATAAAGGGACTTCATGAATTTGAAGATCCCAAGGAAGGCTTAAGTCAGGCCGAAGGAATTTTTATCGGAGGAGGAAATACATTTGTGTTGGTAGATAAACTTTACAAGAATGATCTTATGGAATTATTGAGGGATAAAATCCGGAAAGGAACTCCTTATTTGGGGACGAGTGCTGGAACCAATATTTGTGGGCTTACAATGCAAACCACCAATGACATGCCCATTGTTTATCCACCAAGTTTTAAAACCCTTGGAATTGTTCCTTTCAATTTAAATCCGCATTATTTAGACCCAGATAAAAATTCAACTCATAATGGGGAAACAAGAGAAACAAGAATTGCAGAATTTCATACCATAAACACACCTCCTGTGGTTGGTTTAAGGGAAGGAAGTTGGTTGGAAGTAAAAGATGAGGAAGTAATATTGAGAGGAACCTTGTCTGCTCGCATTTTTAAAGCAGGTGAAGAACCTTATGAACTGGAAACAAACAGCAGTCTTACCGAATTAAACTGATATGGATTACCAAAAAATTCTCAATACAATTGAGGAAGAACTGAAATACTCTGACGTTTACGGAAAGGTAGCGTCCTATATTCCTGAATTGGCAAAAGTAGATCGCAGAAAATTCGGAATGCACCTATATGGAGTAGATTCCAAACATGCTACTTTTGGGGATAGTACAGAAAAATTTTCAATTCAAAGTATCTCCAAGGTTTTTACCCTTACTATGGCCATGAAGCTTTTGGGAGAAGATTTATGGGATCGGGTTGATGTTGAGCCATCGGGCGATCCCTTTAACTCTCTTTCCCAGTTGGAATACGAAAGAGGAATTCCCCGAAATCCCTTTATTAATTCAGGAGCATTGGTAATAGCCGATATTCTTGTTTCTAATTTAAACAATCCCAAAAGAGAATTGCTAGATCTTGTATGCAAGATCACGAATAATCCCAATATTGATTATGACAAAACTATCGCTGCCTCTGAAAAATCAGTTGGATACAGGAATTATGCGTTGGTAAATTATATGAAAGCACTTGGAAACATTAAAAACGATGTTGAAACGATTGTCGATTTTTATTTTTTCCAATGTTCACTGACTATGTCTTGTGAAGAACTCTCGACAGCCTTTATGATTTACGCTAATAATGGAAACATTCTGGAAACAGGGGGAAATTTATTTTCCAAAACAAAAATAAAACGTATCAATGCCTTAATGCAAACTTGTGGGTTTTATGATGAAGCGGGAGAGTTCAGCTTTAGGGTGGGATTACCGGGAAAAAGCGGTGTAGGCGGTGGGATTGTTGCCATTCATCCTTCACAATATTCAGTTGCAGTATGGAGTCCAATTTTAAATGTAAAAGGAAATTCAGAACTGGGAATGGCTGCACTTGAGAAACTAACTACACTTTCCGGATTGTCAATTTTTTAATTATAAAACCTCATCTGGTTTAGATGAGGTTTTTTGAGCGAGAGACC
>ERZ1284729.6-NODE-6-length-42549-cov-13.346190_pt1 | contig 42549 bp, 38 predicted proteins | sample MGYA00454602_ERZ1284729 | MGnify/ENA primary metagenome ERZ1284729 (study PRJEB36292, sample SAMEA5787381) | metagenome | biome: Arctic soil; feature: perennial spring outflow channel; material: sediment | place: Canada | collected 2017-07-08 | depth 0.05 m ... | reverse complement strand
ATTTATATACAATGAAGAGTTAGAAATAAGGATAAATAAGGTATTTTATATAAAAATTAAAAAATGGCTATTTATTTCTGAATTCCGCGAGGTTTTTTTTGATTATTTATCGAAAAATATAAGCATTAAAGATCCTGTAAATTGATCTGAAACTATTAAATATATTCTAAATTTAGGAGGTAAACGTTTGCGTCCAGTATTGGTGTTAATGACCACCGAAATTTTTGGAACTTCTTATAAGAAAGCCTTAGATGCGGCGTTGGCCATAGAGGTTTTTCATAATTTTTCTTTGGTACATGACGACATTATGGACTCAGCCCCATTGAGAAGAGGAAAAGAAACTGTTCATGAACGTTGGGATTTAAATACCGGGATCCTTTCTGGAGATACTATGTTAATAAATGCGTATCAGTTATTTGAAAGTTATGAAGGGCCTATTTTTAAAGAACTAGCCCAATTGTTCACAAAAACAGCGCTACAGGTTTGTGAAGGACAGCAATATGATATTGATTTTGAAAGCAGGGAGGATGTAGAGATTGAGGATTATTTAAAAATGATCGAATTTAAAACCGCAGTTTTGGTAGGAGCTTCCTTGCAAATGGGAGCGATTGTGGCGGGAGCCTCGGAAGAAAGTAAGAAGGCACTTTTTGAATTTGGCCGCTTACTGGGAATTGCATTTCAACTCCAGGATGATTATCTTGATGCTTTTGGCGATCCGAAAACTTTTGGAAAACAACTGGGAGGAGATATCATTGAAAATAAAAAGACCTTTTTATACCTAACAGCCCTTCAAAAAGCTGAAAATACCGATGCCTCTCAACTTGAGCATCTTTATAGTATTAATCCTTCAGATTCTTTTGGAAAAATAGAAGCGATAAAAAGTATTTTTGAACAGAGTGGCGCTTCAGAATTGACCCGGAAAGAAATTAAGAAATACACCAAAAAAGCTTTTGATGTTTTAGCTCAAATAGATCTTCCCGAGAATAAAAAAGAACTACTTCGCAAATTTGGGGTTTCTTTAATGGAGAGGGAGGTTTAAGAGGAAATTATTCTGACATCTTAAAGTGGAAATTTTCTAAAATTCAAATAAAGGAGATGTGTTTTTAAACTAAAGACAAACCTTTATTTAGTTAAAATTCTTATAATTTCAGTTATAAATATGTAGTTTCCCTCAAGCTACAATTTCTAAATTTGTATTTTCGCTTTGTTTTATAAAAAAAGAAACTTCAGTTTCAAATTATGGATAGATTTTCATTTCTTAACGCAGTACACAATGCTTATTTCGCTGATCTTTACGATCAATATTTAGAACACCCTGATAGTGTTGAACCAAGTTGGAGAGCTTTTTTTCAAGGTTTTGACTTTGGAAGTGAGCAAAACGGAGCAATTTCTCATCAGCAAAAAGAACAGATAAACCCCGAGCCAGAAAAGTTGAACAGGGGAGAAATTTCCGAACATATTTTAAAAGAATTCCGGGTTATCCAATTGATAGATGGATACCGTACCCGAGGGCATTTTTTCACAAAAACAAATCCCGTAAGAAGCCGCCGTAAATACTTGCCAACACTGGCCTTGGAAAATTACGGATTGTCACAAAGTGATTTGGATATTATCTTTGACGCCGGTGAGGTGATTGCATTTGGGCCCATAAGTTTAAGGGAAATAATTGGACATCTGGAACAGGTTTATTGCGATTCCATAGGGGTAGAGTATATGTATATCCGAAAACCTGAAGAAATAAATTGGATCAAGAAAAAATTACACATTAACGATAATCAACCTGACTTTAATGAGGCTCAAAAGAAGCACATTCTTTTCAAATTAAATCAGGCATATTCGTTTGAAAATTTTTTACATACCAAATATGTAGGTCAAAAACGGTTTTCAATAGAAGGAAATGAAAGTTTGATCCCCGCTTTGGATGCTATCATAGAAAGGGCAGCCGATCTTGGTGTTAAGGATTTTGTACTTGGTATGGCCCACCGCGGAAGACTTAACACGCTGACCAATATTTTTGGTAAAAGTGCGAAAAACATCTTTAGCGAGTTTGACGGTAAGGATTACGAGCAGGATATATTTGACGGAGATGTAAAATATCATTTAGGTTGGTCTAGCTGGAGAAAGACAAAAAATGGCAAGAGGATCAATATCAATATTGCTCCCAACCCTTCTCACCTGGAAGCTGTAGGGCCTGTTGTTCAGGGAATTGCCCGTGCCAAACAAGACAAATTAGACAAGGATAATATTTCCCAGGTACTGCCTATTATTATCCACGGTGACGCGGCTATTGCGGGACAAGGAGTGGTATATGAAGTTGTGCAAATGGCACAACTGGAAGGTTATAAAACCGGAGGAACAGTGCATATAGTGGTGAACAACCAAATAGGCTTTACCACAAATTATTTAGATGGTCGCTCCTCAACCTATTGTACCGATGTGGCCAAAGTAACCCTTTCTCCTGTTTTACACGTAAATGCTGACGATGCTGAAGCTGTGGTGCATGCAGTTTTATTTGCGTTGGATTTTAGAATGGAATTTGGAAGGGATGTATTTATAGACCTTCTTGGCTACAGAAAATATGGGCATAATGAAGGAGACGAACCCAGATTTACCCAACCAAAGCTGTATAAAGCTATTGCCAAACACAAAAATGCACGGGATATTTATGCTGAGAAATTAATTGAGAGCGGCATCATTGGAGAAGATTACGTGAAGAAGCTGGAGGATGAATATAAAGCTGAATTAGAAGAAAATCTCGAAAATTCCCGCAAAGAAGACACAACAATAATTACCCCATTTATGAAAAATGAATGGAAAAATTATGAAAATGCGCTGGAAGATAAAATGATGGAGGCTGTGGATACCACCGTTGACATCAAAATTTTGGATGAAGTGGCCGAGGTGATCTCAAAATTGCCTGAAGACAAAAAATTTCTCCGAAAAATAGCGAAACTTATCGAAGCCCGTCATACCATGTATTTTGAAACCAATCAACTGGATTGGGCCATGGGAGAATTGTTGGCTTATGGAACCCTATTAAAGGAAGGTTACAGCGTGCGTATGAGTGGACAGGATTCCGAAAGGGGGACCTTTTCCCATAGACATGCTGTTGTGAAAGTTGAGGATAGTGAAGAAGAAGTTATTTTACACAACAATATTCCTGGTAAAAAAGGAGATTTCAATATTTTCAATTCCCTGCTTTCAGAATATGGAGTTGTTGGGTTTGATTACGGTTACGCCATGGCAAGCCCAAAAACACTAACTATTTGGGAAGCGCAGTTTGGGGATTTTGTAAATGGCGCGCAAATAATGATAGACCAGTATATCTCAGCTGCAGAAGACAAATGGAAATTACAAAACGGCCTTGTGATGTTACTCCCTCACGGATATGAAGGACAGGGAGCAGAACACTCTTCCGGTAGAATGGAACGTTTTCTTCAACTTTGCGCCACAGATAATATGTTTGTAGCCGATATTTCTACCCCTGCCAACCTATTTCATTTATTGCGCAGGCAAATGAAAGTGAATTACAGAAAACCCCTGATTGTCTTTACCCCTAAAAGTTTGTTGAGGCATCCAAAAGTAATCTCCACTAAGGAGGAATTTGCCGAAGGAAGTTTCCAGACGGTAATAGACGATTCACAGGCAGATGTTGATAAAATAAAATCCCTGGTATTCTGTACCGGTAAATTCTATTACGATTTGTTGGATCGCAGAGAATTAAAGGAGCGTGATGATGTGGCTTTGGTGAGGGTAGAACAATTATTTCCTTTACCCGCTAAAAAAATGAAGGGGATCATGGCTAAATATAAAAATGCCAATGATGTGATCTGGGCCCAAGAGGAGCCAAGAAATATGGGTGCTTACAGCTATTTGTTGTTACATTTTGAGGAGGCTAAGAGTTTTAGGGTTTGCAGTAGAAAATTTTATGGAGCTCCTGCTGCCGGGAGTTCGGTGCGTTCTAAAAAACGTCATGAAAAAGTTATTGAAAGTGTATTTGATAAATCGATGATTTGATCAAATCAAAATAATCAAAATAAATTAAAAGTTTAACGCTTTTTGTGATAAGCAAAAGGAATCAAAAATAAAAAACAAAACATCATGGCTTTAGAAATGAAAGTTCCTTCACCCGGAGAATCTATCACAGAAGTTGAAATTGCTCAATGGCTTGTAGAAGATGGAGATTATGTAGAAAAAGATCAACCTATTGCTGAAGTTGACAGTGATAAAGCAACCTTAGAACTTCCGGCTGAAGCAAGTGGAATTATTACCCTGAAGGCCGAAGAAGGCGATGCGGTTGCCGTGGGTGCCGTAGTTTGTTTAATCGATACAGATGCTCCAAAACCAAGTAGTGGGAAATCTGATAAAGAACCTAAAACCTCTACTGAAACTGTAAAAGAAGACGGAAAAGAAGAGAGTAAGGAAGCCTCAGCAAAATCTGAAACAAAAGAAACAGAAGCAAAACCTGTTCAGGCCACAGAGGCTTCAGCCCCAGCTCAACAAGAGAAAAACTACGCTGCCGGAAGTCCGTCTCCCGCTGCCAGAAAAATTTTGGACGAAAAGGGAATCGATTCTAAATCTGTGACCGGTTCGGGTCGTGACGGCAGGATCATGAAAGAAGATGCTATACAGGCAAAAGCCTCCATGGGAACTCCCGGTTCCGGAAAAAGAGGAGAATCCCGCAAAAAGATGTCCATGCTTCGGCGAAAAGTTGCAGAGCGCCTGGTAAGTGCCAAGAATGAAACAGCGATGCTTACCACTTTCAACGAGGTAGACATGTCTGCTATTTTTTCTTTACGCAAGCAATATAAAGAAGAATTTAAAGACAAACACGGAGTAGGATTAGGATTTATGTCCTTTTTCACCCTAGCAGTAGTTAGGGCATTGGAACTTTATCCCGATGTAAACTCAATGATGGACGGTGATTACCAAATTAAATATGATTTCAAAGATATTAGTATAGCAGTTTCCGGGCCAAAAGGGCTTATGGTTCCTGTGATGAGAAATGTAGAAAACCTTGGTTTTAGGGGGGTGGAAGACGAAGTTAAACGACTTGCAACACGCGCCCGTGACGGAAAAATCACGGTAGATGAAATGACCGGGGGAACATTTACAATTTCCAACGGAGGAGTATTTGGTTCTATGTTATCCACACCTATTATCAATCCACCGCAAAGCGGGATTTTGGGTATGCACAACATTGTGGAAAGACCTGTTGCAATTGATGGCCATGTAGAGATCAGGCCAATTATGTACGTAGCTCTTTCTTATGACCATAGGGTTATTGATGGAAAGGAATCTGTAGGATTTTTGGTAGCAGTTAAAGAAGCCCTTGAAAATCCGGAGGAATTGTTGATGGATAACGATGTGAAAAGAGCTTTAGAGCTTTAATCAATACCTAAATCACAAAAATTAAAAGGCAGCAATTTTAGAAATTGCTGCCTTTTAATTTTGGATAGGTTCCAAGAATCAAAATAATACGAACAGGTTCCAAATATTCAAAAATAGCACTATCACTACTGCGATGGCTAAAAGGATCATTCCAAACTGCGAAAGTTCTTTTCTTTTAACAACGTAATTCATATCTCTATTTTCTAAAATCTAATTTAGTTAGAAAATTAAGAAAGAAACATGGGGGTTTTTCCCCATGTTTTTTATAATTACTTCAGATAAAGGACTTTGTTTTTATAATCTATCACGGCTCTTCCTTTTTTTAAAACATCGGCACCGATTATTCCATGAACTTTTTTGGCTTTATGGCTTACCAAGGCTTCATTAACATGTCTGAGGTCAAACAATACCAGGTCGATTTTTTTCTTTTTCCAGCCCTTAATTTCAAGGGTGTTTTGTTGGGCAATTTGAGTGAGCATATTGGTTGCCCCTGCACCTGCTGCCCTGACCTCACTGTCTTCCGCCAGTAATTTAAAATGGGAGATGGCGTCAAAACCCACGCAGGAACTTGAGGCCCCGGTATCCAAAATAAAGTTTCCTTCAATTTTGTTTATTTTTGCCGTCAATTCAAAATGATTGGTTTCAGTATATTTCAGTTTAATGCGATAATAGCCTTTCTCTTCTAATAAATTTTTTAAAGACATTCTTTTTGTTTTGACAAAGATAGGTCTTCAAAATAAATTATTTTTGCAATTATGATTTTAACCGATACACATACTCACTTATACAGTGAAAAGTTTGATGAGGACAGGCAAGCTGTTATAAACCGGGCGCTACAGGAAAATGTAACCAGGTTTTTTATTCCTGCGATAGACTCAACTTGCACCCGGTCAATGTATGATCTGGAAAGGGATTATCCCGATAATATTTTTTTAATGATGGGACTGCATCCTACTTCGGTAAAAGAAGATTATGAGAAAGAGCTGAAGAAAGTTGAAGAAGAATTTCAAAAAAGGGATTTTTATGCGGTTGGAGAAATTGGCATAGATCTGTTTTGGGATAAATCACTCTTGAAACAGCAGCAAATTGCCTTTAAACATCAAATTCAACTTGCGAAAAGAAAAAAATTACCGATAGTGATACATTGCAGAGATGCATTTGATGAGGTTTTTGAAGTGTTGGAATCTGAAAAGGACCAAAATCTCTTCGGAATCTTCCATTGTTTTACCGGAAATTACGAACAGGCCAAAAGAGCCCTTACATATAATATGAAATTGGGCATTGGGGGAGTAGTTACTTTTAAAAAAGGCGGCATCGATAAATTTTTAAATGAAATTCCGCTGGAACATATTGTTTTGGAAACCGATGCTCCATATTTGGCACCTTCGCCTTATAGAGGAAAGCGAAATGAAAGTGCATATATTAAATTGATCGCTCAAAAAGTTGCCCAAATTTATGATGTGGGGTTAGAAGATGTGGCTGCAATTACTACACAAAACTCTAAAAATATATTTGGCGTGTAATACAAATTTTTAATTTTTAATTTTGTTCATTTGCTTTGCCAACTAAAAAATCTACGTGACAAACTTTGAAGAGATAAGATTTTTCCATGATCATGAAGTCCAACCTGCACTTCATAAGTATGTTAATCATCCTATGATCAAAGCATTGCTTCAATTTACCTTTCCCGAAAAATCGTTTGAAGAAATTGAACAGGTGGTAGCATCCTGCAATTCCATCCATGATTTTCAAACTAAGGTGATTGCATTTTCGGTAAAAAAAGTAGTAGAAAAAAGCTCTGAAGGATTAACCTATAATGGATTTGAGAGATTAAAAAGTGACGAGTCCTATTTATTTATATCCAATCATCGGGATATAATTATGGATACGGGATTGATTAATTACGCTTTGTTTGAAAAGGGTTTGGTCATGACCGCTTCCGCAATTGGAGATAATCTTGTTAAAAAACCTTTTTTATTGCTGTTATCCAGGTTGAACCGGAATTTTTTGGTGCAACGGGGCCTTGGTCCTCGTGGAATGTTAGAAAGTTCACAAAACCTTTCAGAATATATAAGGCATTTGTCGCTGGAAGAAAACAGGTCTGTTTGGCTAGCACAACGTGAAGGACGTACAAAGGATGGTAATGATATCACTCAACAAGGGGTATTGAAAATGCTTGCGATGGCTAAAGGAGATTTGAGTATTTCCGAATATTTTTCTAAAATTAAGATAGTGCCCATAGCAATTTCTTACGAATTTGATCCTACCGATGTGCTTAAAATTCCTGAAATAATGGCAAAGAGGATGGATGAGGAATATACTAAAACAGCTCATGAAGATTTTAATTCTATTCTAAAAGGAGCATTGGGTAAGAAAGGTCGCATTCATATAGAAGCTGGAAAGGTTTTGAATGAGGATTGGTTTAATAATGTAGTAAAAGAAGAGAGCTCGGTAAACGAACAGTTAAAATCAATCGCTTCAGGAGTAGATCAAAAAATTCATAAAAATTATAAATTGTGGCCTTCAAATTACATAGCCTGTGATTTGTTGAACAATAAGGAAGATCATAAGTCTTATTATACCGAAAAGGAAAAAAGGCAATTTGAGAGGCGTTTAACCCGAAGGATTGATCTTAAAAACTCCCTGGAGGTAAATAGCTATTTGTTGATGTATGCAAACCCGGTAATTAATAAAGAAAGTTTAGATGAAAGTCAACTCTAACATCTTATTGATATATACCGGTGGTACTATTGGTATGATCAAGGATTTTGAAACCGGTGCCTTAAAAGCTTTCAATTTTGGAGAACTGCTTCAAAATATTCCCGAGTTAAATCTTTTGGAACATAATATTGATACTATCAGTTTTAAAGAGCCTATAGATTCTTCAAATATGAATCCAAAATATTGGTGTCAGATTGCACAGATTATAGAGGACAGGTTTGAAAATTACGATGGGTTTGTAGTTTTACATGGAAGTGATACTATGTCTTATAGTGCTTCAGCATTGAGTTTTATGTTTGAAAATTTGACCAAACCAATTATTTTTACAGGCTCGCAATTGCCAATTGGAGATTTGAGAACCGATGCCAAAGAAAATTTGATCACCAGCATACAGATAGCTGGTTTGCAAAAACAAGGTCGGCCCGAGATTTCTGAAGTGGGGTTGTATTTTGAGTATAAATTATATCGGGGTAACAGGACAACAAAAGTTAATGCCGAACATTTTCAGGCATTTTCTTCATTAAATTATCCAGCGTTGGCAGAATCTGGAGTTCATTTATATGTAAATCAGAATGCGCTATGGAAAATCAATAGGAGAAAACGCACAAAATTGCATACCTGTTTTAATGACGATGTATTAATTTTAAAAATGTTTCCCGGGATAAGTGAAAGTACGGTAGAACATATTTTATCTAAGAAAAATCTCAAAGGAGTTGTGCTTGAGACTTATGGCAGTGGAAATGCTCCAACTGATAGTTGGTTTATAAATTTATTGAAAAAGCATATTTCAAAAGGATTAATGGTGGTAAATGTGACCCAATGTATTGCGGGAAGTGTCGCCATGGGACAATATGAAACCAGTACACAATTGAAAAAAATAGGGGTAGTTTCCGGAAAAGACATCACAACAGAGGCTGCTGTAGTCAAATTAATGTATCTTTTGGGCAAGGAATTGTCTCCAAGCGTATTTAAAACTATCTTTGAAACCTCGCTACGCGGGGAAATGTTATAAAATTAACGATTCTTATTTGATGTTAAATTTTTTTTTTTGTTATTTGGCATTCCAATAAAAATACTAAATAGAGAGGTGGCCGAGTGGTCGAAGGCGCACGCCTGGAAAGTGTGTATACGTCACAAGCGTATCGAGGGTTCGAATCCCTTCCTCTCTGCAAAGTATTTTTATTTTAAAATAATATTTTTTATATCTTTAACCCTTTAATTAATTAATTAAGACAATCAATAATGAAAAGATTATTTTCAACTTTAGTAATCGCTTCGATTATGCTATTTGGAGCCGCAAATGTTAATGCGACAAATTATGTAAAAATAACGCCGGATAACATCGTAAATTTTGTTCAGGATGAAGAAGCCGCACTCGATGTGCAAGAGGAAGAATCATTAGGTTTTCATCAGGAACTTAAAAAACGTTTTATAGAAGGTGGTCCCGGTTTTATGGGGATCGTTCTTTTAACCTTAATTCTTGGTTTGGCCGTAGCCATTGAGAGAATTATCTTTTTAAATCTGTCTACAACTAATACTAAGAAATTGGCACAGGAAGTAGAAGATGCTTTGAATAGTGGCGGAATTGAAGCTGCTAAGGAAGTTTGCAGAAACACAAGAGGTCCTGTTGCTTCCATTTACTATCAGGGATTAGATCGGCACGACGAAAGCATTGAAGCGGCTGAAAAAGCTGTGGTGGCTTACGGTGGCGTGCAAATGGGTCAATTGGAGAAAAATGTATCATGGGTATCTCTGTTTATTGCTTTGGCACCGATGCTTGGATTCATGGGAACTGTAATAGGGATGATCCAGGCTTTCGATAAAATTGAAGCTGCAGGAGATATGCAACCATCTTTGGTAGCTGGAGGTATTAAAGTAGCACTTCTTACAACTGTATTTGGTTTGGTGGTAGCTATTATTCTACAAATCTTTTATAATTACATCATCGCTAAAATTGATAGTATTGTAAATGATATGGAAGATGCTTCTATCGTTTTAATCGATATGCTTGTTGATTACAAAAACAAAAAAAGAATCTAAGAGAATAATATTATGATCTTACATAAAATTTTAAAATACGTAGCCTTGGTACTTGGTCTAATAGGTATTGTCTTTTTGGCGAGGATCCTAATAGCAGACGATGGTTATATAGTAGCCTCTGCAGAGGCGCAGCAAAGCCTTGTTACGCCATTTTTATGGTTGGCATATATTATCTTGCTTCTCATATTGGTCATGGTAGTATTTTTTGTCATAAAAGGTTTGTTTAGAGGAAATATAAAAACAACCCTCATCACAATTGGAGCATTTGTGCTGGTTGTGGGAATAGCTTATATTCTAACCGATGGAAATGAAGTGCCACTTAAAGACGGAGGAACCTTATCTGCAAGTGGATCTCACTGGATAAGTGCCGGGCTGGGAGTGTTCTATATTTTAGGTGCAATTGCAGTAGGAGCGATGTTTATTTCGGGAGTGAAAAAATTAATAAAATAAATTATTATGGCTAAAAGATCAGCACCAGAAGTAAATGCCGGTTCAATGGCCGACATTGCATTCTTGCTTTTAATTTTCTTTCTGGTAACCACCACCATTGAAACCGACCGGGGTATAAGTCGTAAATTACCTCCAATTCCGGTTGAGGATATAGTGCCTCCGGTAATTAAGCAAAAAAACATCTTCACTGTTATTGTTAACAGGAACAATGATTTATTGGTTGAAGATCAGCTTATGGATTTAAAGGACTTACGCGAGGCTGCGGTCAAATTTTTGGACAACGGCGGTGGAGTAGGAGAAGAAGCCTGTGATTACTGTCAGGGAGTTAGAGATCCTTCATCCTCGGATAATCCGGAAAAAGCTATTATCTCATTGGTGAACGATAGGCAAACGAAATATGGAACCTATATTTCTGTTCAAAATGAATTAGTTGGTGCCTACAATTTTTTAAGAAACAGGGAAGCACAACGACTTTATGGTATGGATTATTCTGAAATGGAAAAGAATTTTAACGATCCAAATTACAATGGGAATAAAGAGGTTTTAGGGAAACGTGTGGATGAGATTCAAAATATGTATCCACAAAAATTATCTGAAGCCGAGCCAAAGAGTTTGTAGCGTTAATAATATAAAATTTAATAAAATATGGCTAAATTCACAAAGAAAATGGGCGGGGAGTTGCCTGCAGTAAACACGGCATCTTTACCGGATATAGTTTTTATGTTGCTTTTCTTCTTTATGGTTGCTACAGTAATGCGTCAAAATACTTTGATGATTCAAAACAAGTTGCCATTTGCTAACCAGGTAGAAAAGTTGGATAAAAAGGATTTGGTAATGTATATCTATGCCGGAAAACCAAGCCAGCGGTACCAGCAAAAATATGGTAGTGAGGCTCGAATTCAATTAAATGATAAGTTCGCTGAGGTTAGTGATGTGCAACAATTCATTTATGCTGAAAGAGAAGCAAAGCGGGAAGAGTTAATTCCATATTTAACGACTGCATTAAAAGTAGATGTTGAAACCAATATGGGATTGGTATCCGATATAAAACAAGAATTGAGAAAGGCTGAAGCCCTAAAAATTAATTACACCACCCGAATTGGTGATGTAAATAAGAATTAGAATAATTTAAAGCTACTGTTTTTAAAAACATCCCGCCCGACAATTTACGGACCTGGGATGTTTTTTTTATAATATTGTTGGGGATTGCTGGGCAAAACTAATTGCTTGAATAATGAAACAGGTATTTTTTATTATAATAGGACTTTTGATGTCCCTTTGCTCTTTAGCTCAAGATAGAGAAACCCCTGTTACCAAGAAGGTTATAGATAGTCTTTATAGAGAGGACCAGTTTTATATAGGGTTAACCTTTCATTTGCTGAGGGATCTTCCGGAATCGGTTTCCCAGTCCGGATTTTCCGGAGGATTGCATTTGGGGTTTATCCGTGATTTTCCGCTCAATAAAAGACGTAATATTGGCTTTGGAGCCGGTCTGGGTTGGTCAATTAATTCTTTTGGTCAAGAGCTGTTTATAGGTGAAGATTCCAATAACAATACTGTTTTTAGAAACCTGAATTCTGAAGGTTTCGATTATATTTCCAACAGGTTTAACACCCAACTAGTAGAAGCTCCAATAGAATTCAGGTGGCGTACATCTACGCCCGATTCTCATAAGTTCTGGCGGGTATATACGGGGTTGCGGTTGGGATACGTCTATTATTTTAAATCTACTTTTAAACAGACGGATAATCAGGTAATTCAAACCGATGTACCGGAGTTTGACAGGTTCCGAATTGGTACAACTTTAAGCTTTGGGTATAACACCTTTAACCTTCACCTTTATTACAGTCTGAACCCTTTCTTTAAGGATGGAAAATTGGGCAATTCTGATATAGGTATCACCACCTTTAAGGTTGGGTTGATGTTTTATATTCTATAACCAGAGATTCAAAACAATTATTTGCGGAAGAAGTCCAATAAAAAATCCCAAAATCAATTCTATCCAGTTATGGGCTTTTGCCTGAAGTCTTGAAGTGGCTGTTAAACCTAATGCAAAGATTAGTAAAGCTATGCTGTATATAAGGTTTAAATGATAATAAATGCTTAGGGACAATACAAACATTAAAAGTCCAGAGAGCCCAACCATATGCAGGCTGATCTTCACTTTAAGCCATGCCAGAACAAAGCTGGTTAAGATGGACCAGAAGATCCCCACAAAAAAGTAATAGAGCGCAGGATAGTTATAAATGTTCAGGATCTGGTATAAATTCAAACCGAGCAATAAAATATAAAAAAACAACGGCCATCTTCTTTCTTTCACATCATTTAAAAGAGCAGATTCGGCTTTTCCTAAATTTTTGAGCAAAAAATAAAAAACAATTGGAATGAACATAGTGGTTATGGCCACGGCAAGAAGTTTTGCTTGAATAAGTGGGAGAGGAAAATATCGTGGAGAAACAGCAAAATAGAATAAGGTGCCCAAAAATGGCATCCAAATAGGATGAAAAATAAAAGAGGTACTTTTTATTAAGGCCCTCATTATATTTCTTTTCTCATTCTGGCCACAGGAATATCCAGTTGCTCCCTATATTTCGCTACCGTTCGGCGCGCAATGGGATATCCTTTTTCTTTTAAAAGTTTTGCCAGTTTTTCATCTGTTAGCGGTTTGCGTTTATTTTCATCTTCAATAGACATTTCAAGGATTTTCTTGATCTCCCGGGTAGAAACATCTTCTCCCTGATCGTTTTTCATCGATTCAGAAAAGAAAACTTTTATCAATTTTGTACCATAGGGAGTGTCCACATATTTGCTGTTGGCAACCCTGGAAACCGTTGAAACATCCATTCCTATTTCATCTGCAATATCTTTCAGGATCATTGGCCGTAAATTGCGCTCATCTCCAGTCATAAAATATTCTTTTTGATAATTCATGATTGCACTCATGGTGATCATAAGGGTCTGTTGCCTTTGCTTGATTGCTTCAATAAACCATTTAGCTGAATCCAGCTTTTGCTTAATGAACATTACGGCATCCTTCTGTGCCTTGCTCTTTTCTTTCGCTTCTTTGTAGCCCTTAAGCATATTATTGTAATCGTTTGAGATATGCATCTCCGGTGCATTTCTTCCATTCAAGGTCAGTTCCAATTGCCCGTCTACAATTTTAATGGTAAAATCTGGAATCACATGTTCAGCCATGCGGGTATTTCCGGAGAAATGGCCTCCGGGTTTGGGGTTTAAATGCCCAATAACATCAATGGCATCGCGAAGTTCATCTTCTGTGATATCGTGTTTGCTCAGTAATCTATTATAGTGTTTTTTGCTAAAGTGATCAAAGGATTTTTCCAAGAGTTCTGTGGCAAGGGAAACATTTTTATTGGATTTCTTTCTATGAAGTTGGATCAAAAGACTTTCCTGAAGGGATCTTGCACCAACACCCGCCGGATCCAATTCCTGCACCCATTTTAACACCCTTTCTACTGTGGCTTCATCGGTATAAACATTTTGTGTAAAAGCCAGATCATCTACAATGTCCTGTAAAGTACGGCGTATATAGCCACTTTCATCCACACTTCCTACCAGGAAATCTGAGATTTCTTTTTCAAGATCAGTTAGACGAAATGTGCTTAACTGAGATTGTAAATATTGTGAGAACGAGGTGCCAGCAGCATATGGAACATGTTTTTCCTCATCATCTGCACTGTAATTATTTGCCTGAAGCCTGTAATTCGGGATTTCATCGTCACTCAAATAATCATCAACATTAATATCAATATCAGCCTCTGCAGCTTCGGTTTCATCATTATCGTATTCATCATTATTGGAAAACTCTTCATCAAAATCTTTTTCCAAATCCTCTTTTCCATCTTCCAGTGCTGGATTTTCCTCCAATTCCTGTTTAATGCGCTGTTCAAAAGCCTGGGTAGGCAATTGAATAAGCTTCATCAACTGAATTTGTTGGGGAGAAAGCTTTTGTGATAGTTTAAAATTTAGTTGCTGTTTTAACATCTATACTCAATTTCAATTTGTTTTACAAAAATAAGCAAAAAAATGAATGATTTGACAACTTTGGCATTAAATATGATGCGCTAAAATTTTGTTAAGATTTACCACATATTATTTTTGTTCATAATTGTCCGTTAAAACCAACCGCGAAATCTTTATTTCGCCCCTCTGGGGCTTATTTTTAATACCAATTTTCTGTTTCTACCGATATAAAACCCCTCTGGGGTTAATTCTCAATTGAACTGGCTATTAATGCTCCGTAGGAGCTATATATTGGTAGAAAAAATTGAATCATCCGAATAAAGCCCTGTAGGGGCGAAATATTTTCACAAATGCTGTTTTTTATCGGGATTTTTATTATTAGACAACATTGATTTCAATTCCCTGATATCTCAAATTTGCGGGGAATTTTTATTTTAAACTCCAGAGGTTCATCAGTAATAGGATGTTGTAATCGTAGGCCAATAGCCGCCAGGTACAATCCTTTTTTAGAAAAAGGATCAGAACTTGACCCATGTTCTTTATCTCCAACAATCGGGAAACCGTGTTGTGAAAGGTGGATCCTTATTTGGTGGGTTCGCCCTGTATCCGGATGAACTTCTAACAATGAATAATCTTCATTTTTAAAACAGAAAGAGTTCAGGGTTTGTATTCTTGTCAAAGCCGATTTTTGATCGATTTTATCCTGAAATATTGCCGTTGCAGGAGTTGTTCCGTGAACCAATGCCATGTAGGTTTTTTCTATTTCCTTAGTTTCAAAAGCCTGGTATAATTTTGTTTGTGCAAACCTGGTTTTGGCGATCAACAACAATCCTCCGGTTGGAGTGTCCAACCTATGCACCGGAAGGGGATAGGGAAGGGCGTCTGGTTGTTCTGAAATCTTTAAATTGAAAGGCAGAGCATTTTCTATAGTCTTAAAATAATTGCCACTGGTAGGATAACCGGGCAATTTGTTAACTACTGCAAAATAATCATCCTCAAAAATTATCACCAGTTTAAGCCGAAATATTTTTTTTGGTTTAATTTCCTGCTGAAGAAGCTCAATTTTTTGACCTTCTTTTATCCAATCAGAAGTTTTAGCGATCTGGCCATCAATTAAAATTTCCTCTCTTTTAATGGCTTTTTTAATTCCGCTGCGGGAAGGAATGGATTTAAAAATATCAACCGCATATTCCTGTAACCGGATTTTCTCCTGAAGTGTAGTGACAATGTGAGTTTCCAGGATTTTCAATGCGCTTGTATTTGTAGAGAGAATTGGAGATATTTTTCATATTTAAAACAACTCAATTCCGTTTATTTATCGGGACTGAGTTGTTTACAACCTATAATTACTTAAAATTCAGCATTCTGCGGGGTTCTTGGAAATGGGATCACATCCCTGATATTGGTCATTCCGGTAGCAAATTGAACCAGGCGTTCAAAGCCCAATCCAAAGCCACTGTGAACACAAGTTCCGAATCTACGGGTGTCCAGATACCACCAAAGTTCATTTTCATCGATATCAAGCGCTTTCATTTTTTCTTTTAAGACCTCCAGGCGTTCTTCCCGTTGAGATCCTCCTACTATTTCCCCAATTCCGGGAAAAAGGATGTCCATTGCCCGAACGGTTTTTCCGTCTTCATTAAGGCGCATATAAAAAGCCTTGATATTCGCCGGATAATCAAACAGGATTACTGGGCATTTAAAGTGTTTTTCCACCAAAAAGCGTTCGTGCTCGCTTTGCAGATCGACTCCCCAGGCATCAATTGGATATTGGAATTTTTTCTTTTTGTTAGGTTTTGAATTCTTTAATATTTCAATAGCTTCTGTATAGGTTACGCGTTTAAAATTATTGTCGGTGACGAATTTTAATTTTTTAAGCAAACTAAGTTCGCTGCGCTCGCTTTCAGGTTTTGATTTTTCTTCTTCTTCCAACCGGTTTTCAAGAAATGCCAGATCATCTTTACAATGTTCTAAAACGTATTTCACAACATATTTTATGAAATCTTCGGCCAGATCCATATTTCCGTCAAGATCACAAAAAGCCACTTCCGGCTCGATCATCCAGAATTCGGCTAAATGACGGGAAGTATTTGAATTTTCTGCCCTAAATGTTGGTCCAAATGTATAGACCTGTCCTAAGGCAAGTGCATAAGTTTCTGCTTCCAACTGGCCAGAAACAGTTAAGTTGGTCTCTTTTCCGAAGAAATCTTTTTTATAATCTATTTTCCCGGCTTCATTTTTTGGCGGATTTTTTAGATCGAAGGCGGTAACTTTAAACATTTCTCCGGCGCCTTCTGCATCGCTTCCAGTAATTATGGGAGTGTTAACGTATTGGAAATTGTTTTGCTGAAAATAACTGTGCACTGCAAAAGAAAGTTTGCTTCGCACGCGCATTACTGCTCCAAAAGTGTTGGTCCTGATCCTTAAATGTGCCTGTTCCCGCAATTTTTCCAGGCTATGGCGCTTTGGTGATAAGATGGTCAATTTTACTTCTTCAGGATTCGCATCACCCAAAATTTCAATTGAGCTCACCTCAACTTCCACACTTTGCTGGCTGCCTAAACTTTCTTTCAGAATTCCTTTCACATGAATGGCGGCTCCAACTGTAATTCGTTTTAAAATTTCTTCTTTAGTATTCTCAAAATCTATTACGCATTGTATGTTATTGATAGTTGAACCGTCATTTAATGCTATAAAACGATTGCTTCTAAACGAGCGAACCCAGCCTTTAACTTCAACTTCCTGCAAATATTGATCGCTGTTTAACAATTCAGCAATTTTTAATTTTATCATTTTATTTGTATTTTTTTCAGAAATCAAAGATAAATCTTCCTTACTAGCTTAGCAAGTGCCTATTTTTGATTTCTAATTGATTTTATTTTTTATCTAAAAGTTCTTCTTCTTCTTCTTCTTCTTCTTCATTCGTAATTATTTGAATTGCCGGTTCTCTCAGGGTTTCTTTATTGGCAATATTTCTTTCCAGCGAAAGTAATAAGGAGGGCAACAACAATAGATTTGCAAGCATAGCGAAAAGCAAGGTGGCCGAAACCAAGCCTCCCAAAGCTACTGTACCACCAAAACTGCTTATCATAAATACCGAAAACCCGAAGAAAAGTACGATGGAAGTATAAAACATGCTCACTCCGGTTTCCCTCAAAGCAGCGTACACCGAACGTTTTATTTTCCAATCGTTGGCTTTTAACTCCTGCCTGTATTTTGCCAGAAAGTGGATAGTGTCATCTACTGAGATCCCAAAGGCAACACTAAATACCAGTATGGTAGATGGTTTAATAGGAATTCCAAGAAAACCCATCATTCCTGCCGTGACCAATAATGGAAGTAAATTTGGAATAAGCGATACTAAGATCATTCTGAAGGAGCGAAACATCCAGGCCATTAGTAGGGCTATTAGAAGTATAGCCAGGGAGAGTGAAATAATTAAATTATTTACCAGATAAGAAGTTCCTTTTTGAAAAATAAGAGCTTTCCCTGTCATAGTAACTTCAAAACGCTCTTTAGGAAATATTTTATTAATTTGAGGAGATAAGTTGTCCTCGATTCGTTTCATTTCATCGGTTCCAATATCTTTCATAAAAGTGGTCATTCTCGCATATCTTCCGGTAGAATCTATATATGCGTTCAGCAAATTTCCCTCAGAAGAAATTCCCTTTAAATAGGGGGCGATAAAATTTTGCTCCTGTGAAGTCGGTAATTGATAATATTTAGGATTTCCGTTGTAATATGCCTGTTTGGAATATTTGGCCAATTTAACCACAGAAAGCGGAGCGGAAAGCTCAGGTACTTCTGAAATAGCCGTTTCAAGAGCTTCCATCCTTTTTAGGTTAGCCAGTTTTAAAGCTCCTTTGGGGCGTTTTGTATCTATTACGATTTCCAAAGGTAAAACCCCATTGAATTCTTTTTCAAAAAACCGGATGTCCTTAAAAAAATCGGCTTGCTGAGGCATATCCTCCAATAAACTCCCCGAAATTTTTATGCTATAGATCCCAATAATACTGGCAACTAATAAAACTATGGAAGATATGTAGATTGTGATCCTGTAATTTTTTACCATTTTTACCATCCAATCCACAAAATTCCCTATCCAGAGCTTGTTCAGGTGTTTTAAATGCTTGTCTTTCGGGATTGGCATGTAGCTGTAGATGATGGGAATTGTTACCAGGCTTAACATAAAGAGCGCAAGAATATTTATGGAAGCTACGATCCCGAATTCTTTTAATAACGTGCTGTCAGTTAAGATAAAAGCTGCAAATCCTGATGCTGTGGTTACATTGGTGAGTAAAGTGGCATTACCTACTTTTGAAATTACCCGCTGTAAGGACTTTGCTTGGTTTCCATGTATCTTTATTTCCTGTTGATATTTATTGATCAGGAAAATGCAGTTGGGGATTCCAATAACAATTATTAGTGGCGGAATTAATGCTGTGAGGACAGTTATTTCATAATGCAAAAGCCCGATAATTCCAAAAGCCCACATAACTCCAATTAACACCGTGATCATAGAAATAACTGTTGCTCTAATAGAGCGGAAGAAAAAGAAAAAGATCAGGGATGTTACAAAAAGCGCGGCTAAAATAAAAAGACCTATTTCGTCTATGATATTTTGGGCATTAAGTGTCCTTATATAGGGCATTCCGGAGACGTACACCTCCAGGTTATAATCCTTCTCAAATTGTTTTATAAGAGGTCGTAATTTTTCCAGAACAAAATCTTTACGCTCTTCTGAATTTACGATTCCTTCATTGAGATACAATGCGGTTTGAACGGTATTGGAAGAATCGTTAACTACCAGGTTTTTATAAAAAGGTAGTTGGTTAAAAAGTTCGTCTCTATAATTGGCAACTCCTGTGCTATCCCATTTCGCCTGTGTTTTTAGGGGGATCATTTCAAATCGACTGGGATTTTCAAATTTTTGCAATTTATTGAGGTTTCCCACTCCCACTATTTGGTCTACCTCCTTATAAGTTTTTAAGGTTTCTGTTAACTTGTTCCAGCCTGTAAATTTTTCGGGGGTGAAAAGTGTGGGATCTTTTACCGCTAGTACGATCAGGTTGCCCTCTTCCCCGAATTTGTCCAAAAAGTCGTTATAAACCAAGTTTATTTCATTATCATCCGGCAATAAATTGGCTTCGGTATAGGAGAATTGCATGTTTTGCCATTGTGTGGCAAAAAAGATGGTGATACCTATAATAATGACTATTATAGTGATTCGATTTCGAAGAATTACACGGGCGATGGAATTCCAAAATCCAAAGCTAAATATTTTTGACATGGCTACTTTTTAAACGACTGCAAAGGTATAAAAAGCCTTGATGTTAATTGACCTTAAGAGAATTAATCTGTCAAAATTAGATTTCCATATTAAAGGTGAATTTAAAAGAAAAGTTTTTCTCAAATGTTGGCAAATGGTAAGCTCCATAACGGTAGGCAAAACTTAACCCAAAACCGAAGAGGATTTTATTAATTTCGAATCCAGATTCAGAATATCCTTCATTTAAAGAACTGAATACTATGTTTTGATGTTTTTCAATATTACTTATATCACCTACGACATGCCTTGTGATTAACACAAGTTCAGGTTGAATTCTCTCTGCAATTACAAAAGGTTTCAAATGATGCTTAATTTGGATGCTGGCGAGTCTATTTGAAAAAAACTCATTAAAAAACATCGTCTCAAAACTTCGAATCCCGGCAACCGAAAACCTTTGCAAAATGGTTTCTTTATTTGGATTGTTGGGGTAGGCATGATATAAGTGGGTTAAAGGAATGTCTCCCAAACCTAAATTGCCTTCCAAAACCACTTCAGTAAAGGATTTGTCAATATATTCCTGTTCATGAACCAGTTTCAAATCCATTTTGGTAAAATTAAAATTTCCATCAAAAACTCCCTTAAAACTTTGGGTTATTTGGGCTGATATTTTAGGAAATCCAGGTTCAAATTCGGAAATCGCAAAGGGGGTTTTAATGAATTTGCTAAAAGGAGTCCATAAAACGGAAATTTTTGCCTCAGATAACGTGTAGTTGGAAAACAACTCGCCATTATCTCTAAAAGCATAGTTGCTGGTTTGTTCTATTTCGCTTCTTGAAAGCTGCAATTCCGATTGAACTTTTGGACTTAGCTGATGTTGTAAACTGGTTTGCCAGGAATTATATTTATAAAACTGCGTGATGTTCACCAATCTTGGTTCAAATAAGGAATAGGTCCTGCTATCGGTTAAATAAAGATTACTGCCCACCTCCTGAATGTCTTTGGTATAGTTAAACCCCAAAATAGAATTGGTGGATTCCGCGATCAAAAAATTGACCTCAATCTTATATTTTGTTTCATTATCCTTAAATCCTCTTGCTACATACCCGCCTAACTTAAAATATTGAGAAAATTGATAGTTGGTAAAACCTCCAACTCCCAGGCGAAGGCCTTCATAATCGTTGTATTTTACCAGGTATTTCAGGTCGAAGTCAAAAAAGGCTATTCGATAATAACCATTGTTGAAATTTGAGTTGCGTTCCAATTGACCCCGGATATTTTTCCTTCTTGCTATACTGTCGGCATATGCCATGAGTTGGTATTCGGTTGAATCAAGAGATTGTTTTCTATATTGTTTCCAAAAAACTTCGGTCGGATTATTTTTTTTTATTAAGGCTTCAATGTCAATATTATTTCCATCTATTTTTGGAATATTTTTTAACTGAATATCAAAATAGGAGGAAGTTTGTGTTAAACTGCTGGTTATATTTTTATCACTGGCAACGGTCACTTTTCCCAAAGAGATATTTTTCCCGAACAAATTGATGGGCTCAACATTGTTTATTAGGTTTGCCACTATTTTTGTTTCAGAGGGAAACCAAATGGAATCTTCTTCAAAAAATTTGTACAGATGAGTGATCTTCGCGTTGATGTTCATGCGGTGATTCACAGAAGCTTCCTGCACGGCATAACTCTTTGTATTAATATGAAGTTCCCCTTGAAGTTGCGTTGCTTTTGAATCATCTTTCGGTGAAAAAAAAATCACGTAATAGGGATTTAGAGTATCAGATAAAGTTTCTATTAATTGAAAATTATAGCGCTCTAAACCATCTTCAGAAAGAGGTCCAAAGAATTTTTTCTTAAAAATCTCGTATTCTTTGTCATAAATAGAATTGGAATGGAGGTTTTTTTCAAAAACATCGTAAACAGGTTCATAAAATCCCGGCATATTTGAAGCTATAACAGTCTCTTTTTTTGTTTTTTTTTTGAGAGATTTGATACAGGGAAAGCTTTTCGAAGATGTAATTGTTTGCTGATGGTTCAATAAAATGAGTACTTTTATCTTCCCTTTTAATTACGGTTTTTGAATAAGTCTGATATTGAAATGCGGATAATGCAATATCAGGAGAGTTTTTAGGAATATTATCAACTGCATTTTTAATGATACCAATGGCTATAGTATCAGAAAAGGATACAGAAGTGGAGTTTTTATCAAATGGAATTGTTTTTTGACCAAATACCAAAACCGACGTAAAAAGACAGCAAAGAAAAATTTTTATTGGCATTTTCTTTTTTACATACAATTTAACATGAAAGTATAAAAAAAACAATTTTAGGTTTCCAGATTAAGGAAAGTGTGGATTAGATGGTCATTATATCTCTTTCCTTAACCTCTAATATTGCCTCTACTTTTTTTATGTACATATTGGTGAGTTCCTGAATATTATCTTCAGCAATTTTATTTTCGTCTTCAGAAACTTCCAGTTTTTTAATTTCGTTATTGGCCATTTTCCGATCGTTCCTGATTCCTATTTTTGCTTCCTCAGCTTCTGCTTTTGCCATTTTCACCAGTTCCTTGCGCCGTTCCTCCGTTAAAGGCGGAACGTTAATTATAACGCTTTCCCCGTTATTCATTGGATTAAAACCCAGATTAGCCATCATTATTCCCTTCTCTATATTTGGAATAAGTTTTCTTTCAAAGGGTTGTATAGTTATTGTCCTGGCATCGGGAGTATTTACGTTTGCGACCTGGTTAAGCGGGGTCATATTGTCGTAATAATCTACCATTACCCCTCCCAGCATTGCAGGGCTTGCCTTTCCGGCACGAATATTAAGAAGTTGCTTATCCAAATGTTTAATAGTGTTACGCATATTCTCTTCAGTACTTTCAAATATAAAATCTAATTCGTCATTCATTTTTTTAAACTTAAAGTTGAAAAAAGGTTTTATTTATTTTTGTTATCTGATTATAAATTTACTTTGGTTCCTATTTTTTCACCTGTAGCAACTTTTAAGAGGTTTCCCGGAGTATTCATGTCAAATATAATAATAGGCAATTCATTTTCTTGGCTAAGTGTAAAAGCTGTAGTATCCATCACTTTTAATCCTTTTTTGAGCACATCATCAAAAGTAATATGGTCAAATTTTGTTGCCTCTTTGTCTTTTTCTGGATCTGCCGTATAAATTCCATCAACACGGGTACCTTTTAAAATCACATCTGCCTTTATTTCTATGGCTCTTAAAACAGCTGCGGAATCGGTAGTGAAATATGGGTTTCCTGTACCGCCACCAAAAATTACCACTCTGCCTTTTTCTAGATGTCTCAAGGCCCTTCGGCGAATAAAGGGCTCTGCCACTTCATTTATTTGGATGGCAGTTTGTAATCTGGTCTGCACTTTGGCAACTTCTAAAGCGCTTTGTAATGCCAGGCCATTGATAACTGTGGCCAACATTCCCATGTTATCTGCCTGCACCCGGTCCATTCCTTTGCTCGCACCTGCAACACCTCTAAAAATATTCCCTCCGCCAATTACAATAGCGATCTGAACTCCTTTATCTATAACCGATTTTATTTCCTGAGCATATTCTGCAAGTCGCTCCGGATCAATCCCATATTGTCTTTTTCCCATTAAGGCTTCCCCGGACAATTTTAGAAGTATTCTTTTGTATGGCATGTGCATTTTTTAGATGAGTTGTGCAAATATAGACAATATCTTAATTTGTAAAGAGTCTCTCGCTACCGATTCTTTTTAAAATTGTGGCTTTAATAAAACTTTAACCTTACAAAAACTGGAACATCAAGCGATATGACAAAAATTCAGTGGAATAAATTGGCTGGATTTTTGTTATTACAAAACAATAAAATAAAAAAATAACAAGCAAATGATTGGATATTATATCATCGCAGGCCTTATATTTATTGTGAGTTTGTATGTTAGCAACAAGCTAAAAAGTAAGTTTAAAACATATTCAAAAGTTTATCTCCAAAATGGGATGAGCGGAAAGGAAATTGCTGAAAAAATGCTGCACGATAATGGTATTTTTGATGTAAAGGTGATTTCAACCCCGGGAATGTTAACCGACCATTACAACCCTCAAAAAAAGACGGTTAATTTGAGCGAATCCGTTTATTCACAGCGAAATGCTGCTTCCGCTGCAGTAGCAGCCCACGAATGTGGACATGCTGTTCAACACGCGCGAGCTTACGGCTGGTTGCAAATGCGAAGCCAACTGGTTCCTGTGGTAAGCGTAGCTTCCAGATTTTCACAATGGGTGATTTTGGGAGGTCTTGTGCTTATGGCATCTACGGCGTTTGGGAGTACTATTTTGCTTGTTGGAATATTTTTATATGCTATGGGAACATTGTTCAGTTTTATTACTTTACCTGTAGAATATGATGCCAGTAAAAGGGCTTTGGTATGGTTGGAAACTGAAAACATGCTTAGTCCCCAGGAGCACGATGCTGCTGAAGATTCTTTAAAATGGGCCGCAAGAACTTATGTGGTTGCTGCAGTAGGATCACTCGCTACCTTAATGTACTTTGTGAGTATATATTTGGGTAGAGACTAATTCAGAAACTTATAAAAAGCAAAAAAGGATTCTCAATTTGTGAATCCTTTTTTGCTTTATAGATTTGCTAATAGCTTTAAACTTTGATCTGTCTTTTTATTTGCTGATTTAAAGAAATAAATGTTTCTGTACGGGAAACGCCATCTATGGACTGAATATTTTTGTTTAAAACATTCATTAAATGTTCGTTGTCCATACACAATATTTTTATAAAGATAGACCAATTTCCGGTCGTAAAGTGACATTCAATTACCTCTGGAATTTCCATAAGGCGTTTTACTGCTTGGGGATTGCTCACCGCTTTGTCCAGATAAACCCCAACAAAAGCTAAGGTTGTATATCCTAAAACCTTCGGATTGATCATGAGCTTGGAGCCTTCGATTAATCCTGATTTTTCGAGCTTTCTCAATCGTTGATGTATTGCAGCCCCACTGATTCCTATACTCCTTGCAATCTCCAGGATAGGCTTTCGAGCATCTTCCATTAGGCTATTTAATATGATTTTATCTATTCCATCAACAGTTACTTTTTCATCTACTACTTTCATACACTTTGTGTTTTTTCAGATTGGGAGCTTTAAATTTGAGTGTTTTTAGTTAATTTCCAACTTCTCCAAAAGGATTATAACCTAAATAATCAGTTTCTTTTTCAGTAAAGACAATGTCATGTAATTCCAATTCTTTTAAAATAGGTTCATACACCTCTTTTGAAATAGGAACTTGCACTCCGGGAGTGTTTATCTTTCCGTTTAAAATAGCAAGGCTTGCAATAGCCACAGGCAACCCAACAGTTTTTGCCATAGCAGTTTGGTTTTGGTCTTTCCCTATGTGCACCATGGTCGATTCAATTTGTGTTTTTTTGCCCTCGAGCTCATAACCAAATTTGTGATGCATCACTATCATGTCCTTATCATCTTCTGCCAGTGTCCATTTGTCAGATAAGATCTTTTGTAGGGCCTGTGCGGGAGTAGCGTTTTCTATTCCTATTTTCTTTTCATCATTGAACAGGTCTAATTCTACTATTTTATCCCACATAATGTCATCCTGATCAATTTTAAGGTTGAGTCTGAACTTTAATTCAACTGTAGCCGTAGGAGAATAGGGAAGAAAGGAATTTATAAAATCCCGGTAGCTCATGTTTTTGGAATCTGGTAATACGTAGGTGTCATCTGTCACCCCCAGTTGAACAAACATATTCCAGGCCCTGCTAAAACCAACCCTCCTAATGGTTCCCCTGTATAGGGTTAGAATATCCTCCAATCCATAAATGCTTCGGTAATCTAATGAATTTCTGTTAGCGTAACCTTCAAATTTTCCGTAACCATCTATGTGCAGAAATTCGGTTCTTCTAAATAATCTGTGATACGGAATATATTTATATTTTCCCTCCTGGATAAATTCGGCAACGCCGCCCTGACCGGCAACAACTACATTTCTGGGGTTCCAGGTAAATTTATAATTCCAGAGATTATTATCGCTCTCCGGCGCTACCAAGCCACCGGTAAAGGATTCAAACAACAACATTTTGCCTCCCTTGTCCCGAATACTGTCTATTACCCGCATTGCGCTCATATGGTCTATTCCCGGATCCACGCCTATTTCATTCATAAAAACAAGACCATTTTCCTTTACCTCTTTATCTAAAGCTCTCATTTCTTTGCTTACATAGGAAGCGGTAACCAAGGACTTTTTAAATTTAACACAATCCTTTGCAGCTTCAATATGAAATCTCGCGGGAAGCATGGATATTACGATATCGGCTTTCTTTATGGCCGATTCCCGGCTGGATTTATCAGAAACATTTAGCTGAATTGCCTTACATCTTGGGTGGTTATTACAAAGTTTAATTGCCTGATCTTTTTCGAGATCGCCAATTGTGAGGAATAAGTTTTCTTTTTCAGATTTTTCTAATAAATAGGATATTAGTACCGAGGTAGATTTTCCGGCACCAATCACTAATATTTCTCTCATATTCAAATTTCTTAATTAGTTTTGTAGACTTAGAGCTACTAATGTACTTAATAGTTTACATCTTAAAAAATTAATCTATGGTTAGAAGATTTTATATTGCAGGTTTCTTTTTCGGACTCATTGGAATAATTCTGGGAGCCTTCGCCACTCATGGGTTAAAGCCGATGCTTAGTCTTGAAGCAGTTAATTCGTTCGAAACAGGGACAAAATATCAAATATATCATGCACTGTTGTTTCTCATTTTGGGAAATATGAAAGGATTGGGGGGAAAGATATCAAATTGGGTATTTTACTTGGTACTGTGTGGGGTGTTGTTTTTTTCAGGATCCATTTATTTACTATCAACTAATACACTGACAAGTTTTGATTTTAGTGTTATTGCCCTTATAACCCCGTTGGGGGGAAGTTTGTTGATCTTGGCCTGGATAATGCTCCTGATCCATTTTGTAAAGTTAAAAAAGAAATAAAAGAGGGCTTTTAAATGGCTAATAGTTTAAGATTATTTACTTTTACAAGCCTAATCAAACACTCAACTTGTATTATTATGTTGGAAAATAAAGAATTTACGAAATCGATTTCGCTGGAAAAATATGGAATTAAAAACCCGAATGTTCACTATCAGCTTTCTCCGGAAGAACTTCACCGGGTTACTATAAAAAAAGGCCAAGGTGTAGAAGCAAGCTCTGGTGCTTTGACAGTAAATACTGGAAAATTTACCGGACGTTCCCCAAAGGACCGATTTATTGTAAAAGATGATATAACCAAAAATGAAGTTTGGTGGGGAGATATCAATATCCCATTTGATCCTGAAAAATTTGATTCATTATATAAAAAGGTAGTACATTATCTTTCTGAGAAGGAGTTGTACGTTCGGGATTCCTATGTTTGTGCTGATGAAAATTACCGTCTTAATATTCGTTCAGTAAACGAATATCCCTGGTGTAACTTATTTGCTTTCAATATGTTTTTAAGACCGGAAGCATCTGAACTTGAAAATTTCAAGGAAGACTGGGTCATTATTAATGCTCCCGGTTTCGAAGCCAATCCCGCGGTGGACGGCACTAGACAAAGTAACTTTTCCATCATTAATTTCAGTAAAAAAGTCATATTAATTGGAGGAAGCGGATACACCGGAGAGATTAAAAAAGGCGTTTTTTCGTCTTTGAATTTCATACTTCCCGTATTAAAAAATGCTTTCCCAATGCATAGTTCCGCCAATATTGGGGATAATGATGATACTGCTATTTTCTTTGGACTTTCAGGAACCGGGAAAACCACCTTGTCTGCAGATCCTAAAAGGGAATTAATAGGAGATGATGAACATTGCTGGACTAAAGAAAACACTATTTTTAACATTGAAGGCGGCTGTTATGCCAAAGTAATTAACCTTTCAGGGGAAAATGAACCTGATATATACAATGCTATTAAGCCGGGTGCTTTATTGGAAAATGTGATTTTGGATAAAGATGGGGATGTAGATTTTGAAAACACCAGTATTACTCAAAACACGCGGGTTAGTTATCCTATTTATCATATTAATAATATAGCCACACCCTCTATTGGTAAAAACCCCAAAAATATATTTTTTCTTACCGCAGATGCTTTTGGGGTATTGCCTCCTATTAGCAAACTTACACCGGGGCAAGCAGCCTATCACTTTATAAGTGGCTATACTGCTAAGGTTGCAGGAACTGAAGATGGAATAAATGAGCCAACACCAAATTTCTCCGCATGTTTTGGTGCACCTTTTATGCCATTGCACCCAACCAGATATGCAGAGATGTTGAGTGAAAAAATGAAAGGTGCCGCAGTGAATGTATGGTTGGTAAACACAGGATGGACCGGTGGTCCTTACGGTACAGGAAGCAGAATGAAGCTGAAATATACCAGGGCAATGATAGATGCTGCTTTGGAAGGTAAATTAGATGATGTAGCTTATACCCTACATCCGGTTTTTGGTTTACAAATGCCTACCGAATGTGAAAATGTTCCAGATAAAATTTTAAATCCGGTAAACACCTGGGAAAATAAAGATAGTTACAATGCAAAAGCCAGAGAACTGGCGAATTCTTTTAAAGCAAACTTCAAGAAATTTGAAGAATACGCCAATAAGGAAATCCTTTCCGGAGGTCCGTTGATTTAAGTAAAACATGTATTTGTATAAAAAAGGCCGATAATTATTAAAATAATTATCGGCCTTTTTTATTTTTGATGAGTTAATCTTTATTTCTTATTAGCTTCTTTAATGTACTTATGAAGTGCCATCGTCATGGAAGGAGTTTCCGGGGTTGGGGCCATAATGTTTACTGTAAGGCCATGATCTTTGGCGGCTTTTACAGTGGTATTTCCAAACACGGCGATTCTTGTTTCTTTTTGTTCAAAATCAGGGAAGTTTATAAAAAGTGATTTAATTCCACTGGGGCTGAAAAACACCAGGATATCATAATACACTTCCCTTAAATGAGTAAGATCACTTACCACGGTTTTATAAAAAACGGCTTGTTTCCATTCGATCCCCAATTTATTTAACGTCTTTGGAATATCGGGTTTCAACATATCCGAGGTAGGCAATAAATACTTTTCGTTTTTATATTTTTTAATAAAAGGAGCCAGATCCGAAAAATTCCTTTTCCCAACATATATTTTCCGTTTTCTGTACACAACATATTTTTGAAGATAGTAGGCAACGGCTTCGCTTATGCAAAAATATTTGAGAGTTTCAGGAACCTTAAAACGCATTTCCTCTGCAATCCTGAAAAAGTGATCTACCGAGTTCCTACTGGTTAAAATAATCGCTGTATATTTAGTAAGATCTATTTTCTGGTGTCTTACATCCTTAGAAGAAACGCCTTCAATATGGATAAAGGGAATGAAATCAATTTTTACTAATTGTGATTCTTCTAAGTCAAAATAAGGGGAACTTTCGATCATTGGTTCCGGCTGAGAAATCAAAATTGTTTTCACTTTCATAGATGTCGATTTTATTACCCTTAGCTTGTTGTAATTAGCTTATGTAAAATAATATACGGGGTGATTTCAAGCGCACAAAGGTACAAAATAAAATAGAACCAATAGCTTGCTACTTGTCTTTCATTTTTAATAATAATGCGGACAAATGTTAAAATCATTGCCATAAAAGAGAGCCCTATAATTATATATAAGAATACATTATTCCAATTATCCGTATAAATTAGAAGTATTGAAACAGGAAACAGCATTATGGAGATGAAATTACGATAAGTATGCTTTTGGAACAAATAGTGATCTATATAGTCATCTATGTCAAAAACATTCGCGATAATTTTTTCGAGAAAAATTTTTAACAATATAAAAAAACTGTAACCTGTAATAATGCGCAATAAGATCATTGCGGGATCTTCAAAATTGGAAGGCACAAAAGCGCGGTATAAAATAAACAGGAACAGTGAAATACTGAGAATATGAATAATGAGCATAAGGACATTAAAGCCAAACAACGCTTTGTGTTCCCTTGATTTAATCACCATATACTTTCCTGAGGTGATCAGGGAAAAAAAATCCTCAAATCTGGGTTGAAACATTTTTTTTGCCAGTACCAGTAACAACAGCACCAACAAAATAATTAGAGTCAATAAATCGTTTGCTGCGGTATATCTTTCTATGGCTTCCAAATATAAAGTTTTCACAAAGGTATAATAATCGAGGTAAATGTTAGAAGTTAATTGGAGTTGCTAAGCGCAAAAATAGTTACATTTGCGCAAAAGTCAAGGCATGTCCAATGGGATTATTATTATACCCACTTATAATGAAATTGAAAACATTGAACGTTTAATAAGGAATATTTTTTCCTTACAACGCCAGTTTCATATTTTGGTAGTTGATGATAATTCTCCTGATGGCACTGGGGAAAAGGTCAAGTCTTTACAAACAGAATTTTTTGGTTCTTTGTTTTTAGAGGAGAGAATGGGAAAATTAGGTCTGGGCACCGCATATATTCACGGTTTTAAATGGAGCCTAAATAGAAAATATGAATATATTTTTGAAATGGATGCAGATTTCTCCCATAACCCGAATGACCTTATCAGGTTATATAACGCCTGTAATAAAAATGGGGCCGATTTGGCAATAGGTTCTCGTTATGTAACGGGTGTAAATGTGATTAACTGGCCAATGAGCCGGGTGCTGTTGTCCTGGCTGGCTTCAAAATACGTGCGTGTGGTTACTGGAATGAATATTCACGATACCACTGCCGGATTTATTTGTTATAATCGAAAAGTGCTGGAAAAAATAAATTTGGACAAAATCCGCTTTATAGGATATGCTTTTCAAATTGAAATGAAATTTAAGGCTCATTTGTTAAACTTTGATATAAAGGAAATTCCTGTAATATTTACCGACAGAACTAAAGGAACTTCAAAGATGAGTGGGGGAATAATATCTGAAGCCATATTTGGAGTAATTAATATGAAATTAAAAAGTCTTTTTAATAAGATGTCAACATAATGAAGAAGGTTTTAATTAAAAATGCACGTATTGTTAATGAAGGGACAATCACTGAAGGTGATGTTTTTATAGTAGATGGGATTATAGCCGAAATAGCCAATAGCATTAGCGCAAAATCTCCCGATATGGTTATAATTGATGCAGAGGGGGATTATCTCTTGCCCGGGTTAATAGATGATCAGGTTCATTTTAGGGAACCGGGATTAACCCATAAAGAAACTATAGAAACCGGATCCCGTGCTGCAGTTGCAGGGGGAATTACCTCTTTTATAGAAATGCCCAATACGCTGCCGCAAACTACAACCATAGAGAGATTGCAGGAAAAGTTTAATTTGGCTAAAGAATCTTCTTATGCCAATTACTCCTTTATGTTTGGAGGTACAAACGACAATCTGGAAGAAATTTTAAAGGTTAATCCCAAAACAACTGCTGCTTTAAAACTATTTTTAGGTTCTTCAACCGGGGATATGTTGGTGGATGACCCAAAAATACTGGAAGAGATCTTCATCAAATCTCCATTGATGATAGCCGTTCATTGTGAAGATGAGGCTACAATTCAAAAAAATTTAAACGAATATAAAGAACGTTACGGGGATGATATTCCAATTGAAATGCATCCAAAAATAAGAAGTGAAGAAGCTTGTTACCTTTCTTCCTCCAGAGCCGTTGCGTTGGCAAAAAAAACAGGAGCCAGACTGCACGTTTTTCATCTTTCCACCGCAAAGGAAATTTCCCTTTTTGAAAATAAAAAGCCTTTAAAGGACAAAAAAATAACTGCCGAAGTTTGTGTACACCACCTTTGGTTCAACGATACCGATTATCAGAAAAAAGGAACCTTAATAAAATGGAATCCCGCGATTAAAACCAAACGTGACCAGGAAGCATTGTTACAAGGACTAATTGATAATCACATTGATGTTGTGGCTACAGATCACGCTCCACATACAAAAGAGGAAAAGAAAAATGTATATACCAAAGCACCAAGTGGTGGGCCCTTGGTGCAACATGCACTTCCTGTAATGCTTCAATTGCATCACCAGGAAAAAATTAGCCTTGAGAAAATAGTGGAAAAAATGTGTCATAATCCTGCTATTTTATATCAAATAGAAAAGCGCGGATTTATAAGAGTTGGTTATAAAGCCGATTTGGTTCTGGTAGATTTGAATGCCCCCTGGGCCGTACAACCAAGTAATACAGTGTATAAGTGTGGATGGTCCCCTTTTGATGGAATAACTTTTAAATCCAGGATTACCCATACTTTTGTCAATGGCAGATTGGTATATAAAAATTTTCAATTCCTTCCCTTTGCCAAAGGTGCAGAACAGTTGACATTTGACAGATAAAAACATGAAATTTAAATGGAGCCTGATATTTCTGATTTTGCTGGTTTCCTGCCAAAATGTGGAGGAAATCAAAAAACCAGATAGCCTTATTCCCGAGCAAAAAATGGTGGAGGTATTAACTGACTTGGCCATTTTAAATTCTGCTAAAAATTATAACAGAAGGATCTTGGAGGAAACCGGCTTGCCCCTTAAAACTTTTTTATACGATAAATATCAAATTGACAGTCTTCAACTCGCTCAAAGCACCGAGTATTACGCCAAAAATTATACCCAATTTAAAAAAATATACGACCAGGTAAAGTCGAATTTGGATAAAATGAAGACTGATCTGGAAGTAGTTCAAACTGAAGAAAAGCGTGTAGAGGATTCCATCCGGGATGCAAAAGCTATGGCCGATTCGTTAAGAGAAAGGCCTCAGATAAATCGGGAATTAGTGGACAGTTTAAAATTGATACCTGCACAAATGGAAAGGAGAATTGAAGATGAAGATTAATTTCAATGTTCTTTTCTGAAAATTTTTCCAGTTTCAAGGATCACTTCCCTTATCGGAGTATATTTAAGCGAGAATTGCGATTTTAACTTCTCGGAACTATAAAAAGAATGCTTGAACAACAAATTATAATCTTCCCGGGAAATAAGTTTTTTAGATCCAAACAGGAAATTGGCCATAGACTGATAAATCCATCCTATAAAAACCATCCAAGGTTTTAAGGGATTTTTAGGAGAAGGTTTTTGAATGCTTTCCGCTACAAGTTCCAATACTTCTGTAAAGCTCAAATTTTCGGCAACAACTATATATTGCTCATTTTGGAGGTTTGATCCCATCAAAGTAATCGCAATATTTACCAAATCCTGCACCCCTACAAATCCTGTTGTTTTTGGAAAATGGTAATTTAAACCTTTGTCTATTTTCTTAAATAATTGGCCACTGCCTTTATTCCAGCAACCCGGCCCCAATATAACTCCCGGGTTCAGGATAATGGCCGGCACACCTTCCTGAGTACCTCGCCAAACTTCAATTTCGGCTCCGTGTTTTGATATTGCGTATTCATTGTGGTATTTTTCCTGATTCCAGGTAAAGTTTTCGGTGACAAATTTTTCGCCCAGGCTTATGTCCATCGTAGCTATTGAACTTATGTAGCAAAGTTTTTCAATCTTAAAGGCGATACACAAATTGACAATATTGGCTGTTCCTTCAATGTTTATTTTTCGCAAAGCTTTTTCATCAGAAGTATCAAAAGATATCAATGCAGCACAATGGTAAACGCTGGTAATTCCTGTAAAAGCTTCTGTTAAGGCAGGAATATCGTTCAGGTCGGCTTCTCTCCATTCAATTTTACTGAATAAAAAGTCTATTTCATCAGCAGGGATGTAATAGGAAAATACCTTCTTAACAGCATAAAGATCGCTGTTTTTTCTATGAATTGCCCGCACTTTGTCGCCTGATTTCACCAATTCAAGCAACAAATGCGATCCTACTAAACCTGTTCCACCGGTTACTAAAATCATGGGGTAAATATAGCTATTTCAATTTAGGAAAAATCACAGTTATTGGTATCTTTACCGCTGTTTTAAGTGAGAAATCCCTTTTCACAAATATTTTTTGGGTTTCATAAGGAGCTATACCTAAATTACAGAGATTTGATTTTTCCGGAACCATATCTGAAAGAAAACTGATCCGGAAATTTTAAAATATAAATGAATATGAAAATGAATTTTGTTGAAGAAATTACCTGGCGTGGAATGTTGCACGACCTTATGCCTGGAACCGAAGAACATTTAATGGAAGAAATGCGATCTGCTTATGTTGGTTTTGATCCAACGGCAGATTCCCTGCATATTGGCAATTTGGTTCCTATTATGTTACTGGCACATTACCAGCGTTGCGGGCATAAACCAGTTGCTTTGGTTGGAGGAGCTACAGGAATGATAGGAGATCCTTCCGGGAAATCGAGCGAACGAAATTTACTTGATGAAGGGACCCTGCGCCATAATCAGGAATGTGTTCGCGAACAGCTATCTCAATTTTTGGATTTCACCTCAGGAACCAAAAATGAAGCCTTGATGGTGAATAATTATGACTGGATGAAGGATTTCAGTTTTCTCGAATTTATTAGGGATGTTGGAAAACACATTACAGTAAATTATATGATGTCTAAGGATTCTGTGAAGAACAGATTATCTGGAGAGGCTACTGAAGGAATGTCCTTTACAGAATTTACCTACCAATTGGTACAAGGTTACGATTTTGTTCATTTATATAAAAACTATAATTGTACTCTTCAAATGGGCGGAAGTGACCAGTGGGGCAATATAACTACCGGGACAGAGCTTATTAGAAGGATTGGAAACGGAAAGGGTTATGCGCTTACGTGCCCTTTGATTACCAAGAGCGATGGTAGTAAATTTGGAAAAAGTGAAAGCGGGAACATCTGGTTAGATTCTAAACGGACATCTCCTTATAAATTTTACCAATATTGGTTGAATTCCAGTGATGAGGATGCCGAAAAATATATTAAAATATTCACTTTTTTAGATAGAGAAACTATTCAAAAACTTATTGCACAGCATAAAGAAGCACCTCATATTCGTTCGCTTCAGAAAGCTTTGGCAAAAGAAGTAACTATTACAGTTCATAGTGAAGAAGAATATGAAAATGCCGTAAAAGCCTCTGAAGTTTTATTTGGAAAAAGTACGGCAGGCGACTTAAAAAACCTGGATGAGGCTACATTGTTGGATGTATTTGAAGGCGTGCCACAAGCTGAAATTTCCCGGGCTGAAATAGAATCCGGATTAGACATGATTGCGGCCCTTTCAGCAAAAACAAATTTTCTAAAATCAAATGGGGAGGCGAGAAGATCCTTAAAAGAAAATGCGATCTCGGTGAATAAAGAAAAAGTTGGAGAGGATTACCAACTTACAATTTCCGATTTAATCAATAATAAATACATTATTTTAAATAAAGGAAAGCGCAATACCTATATTATAAGGGTGGTATAAATCACAAAACCCCTTTAAACAGATGTTCAAAGGGGTTTGCAACTAACTAACTAACTAACCAATCTAATATGAAAAACTTCATTTAGTTTATTGCAAACAAAAATCTAACCAAAAATTCTGTTTACATTAAATTTGTCGGCAGAATTTCAAATAATTACAATTTTAACGAATTTTTAACATTTTTCCAACCTGCTAGGTAAGTTCATATAATTTTTTGATTCCAACTAACGTCATATTTATTAACCACATTTTGGATAATTATGATTACTGCAATTTTTGCCATAAGAGAAAAACTCAACTCGATTTTTAATAGGAGTATTGAATGAAACGTTTAAAGAAGTTCTCAATATTAATACGGAGACAAGACGTTCACTATTTAAATAAACTAAGCTGTTTTGCTTAATAACAGTTAATCTTATTCTTAAATTGATTGTCAGCAATTGGTGATAATAAAGTACAACTGCAACCTGAACTCGTTTAAGCATCTCATTAACCTCTGATAATTAACCTGTTATTGAGTGCGACCTTGAAGGAATCCTGATAGCTCGGGAGGGTGACAAGCACATTATACTTTTAAATCTAAGTACTTCAGGCTTTAGGAATTTAAGTTTAAAATCGGATATAATTTTATAAAATCAACAAATTACATCCGCGAATATCACTGGAATCAAACCGGCCCATAATTTCAATTGAGCCATCCGGATGCTTTTTTCCCAGATCCTGGGTTGCAATAAAAGAGCAGGAATACAGGTTTGCCAGGTCAATTACATTTATTCCTCCTGTTTTTTTTGGAGAGAGGTACGCAAGAGCGTCCTCCGGATCCCGAATCAGGATTTTCATCCATTTCGGACATTCAAAAATTCCACCTCCTTTTGAATATGCCTGTGAAAGCAATTCAGTCATGCCATATTCGCTATGGATATGATCTACCCCAAAACCCTTTTTTAAAATTTGATGAAGCTCCTCACGGATTATTTCTTTACGCCGGCCTTTCATCCCCCCTGTTTCCATAACAACCGTATTTTTAAGCTTAAATTGATGTGTTTCTACCAAATCCAGCAGGGCGAAGGAAACACCAATTAGCAAGACTTTTTTTCCGGCTTTATCAAGGGCAATCAACGTATTTTTTAATTCGGTTAAATTGTTTAAATAAAACCCGCTTTGCGGATGCCCGCTTTTTTTTATCAAATAATTGGCCATATAGATCAGAGAAGAGCCTTCACGTTCCAGATACGAAGGCAAAAGTGCCAGAACCACATAGTTTTTAATGTCACCGTAAAAGTGGAGAAAGGCTTTGCTAAAACTGGCTTCGTAAAGGGAAAGATCAGTCACGTAATGTTTGCTGGTTTCTACCCCCGTAGTTCCGCTGCTGGTAAAGATCTTTTCTATTGTATTTTTTGAGGAAAGAATTTCATGGCTTTTAAAAAATTGAATAGGCAAAAAAGGGATTTTTGAGATCTCATTTACCTGCTTCGGAATTATTTTTAACAAATCACAAAATCTCCGGTAAACCAGATTATTGGAATATTGAAAATTAAAAACTTCTAATGAAACCTCTTTAAATTCTTCTTCCGAAGAAATTGAAAAAATCCTTTTGTGATCCATCTTAATTGTATTGAAACCGAATAGTTTAAAGCTAAGAATAAAAAAAGCTTCTAATAATAGAAGCTAGAGCAGGGCTTATTTGTTAAAGGGGCTATCGAACTATCAATTTTCTAGTGGCCTGATTGGTTCCTTCTTTAATCTTTAAAATATAAATTCCCGGAGTTAACTCGGAAACATCCAATTCTTTGCCTGTCATAAAGGAAGAAAGCACTTGTTTTCCTAAAACATTGAAAACTTCCACCTCTTTTGAAGAGTTGTTATTGGAGGTGATATACACCTTTGTTCCAGTTACCGGGTTAGGGTAAATGGAAAGCCCCTCTATAGGTTTTTCAAGAGAAAACCCAGGAGCTATTGTGTTTTGAGCTGTTAATGTATTGGATAACAACAGAAAACAAACCAGTAAAAAACCAATAAAATAATGTTGCTTCATGTTTTTTGGGTATGGTTATTACAAATCTACAACAAATATTTCAAAAATAATACCAAAAAATGGATCTGAAAAGGATAATTGACTCTCATTCAAACTTTTGTTTTTTGATTGTAAAAAGAGACAGCCTTTTTACAGACTGCCTCTTTCGGTTTTTTAATGCTGGAAATTTAGAATTTAGAATTGTAAAATAAGGATTATGGATGCTGCCGCTTATTTTTATTTCGGTTCAAGTCGCTATAAAAATAGAGAGATGAGTTAGTTAAAATTCATCTCCCTGCAAATTAAGTAGCTTTCTTGAAAAATCAAGTAAGCCATTCTCAACCAAATTAAACCTTGTTTTTATAAACGTGCACTAATCCAAGACCATGTAGAAACATCTACCTTGGTTCCTGTTTTGTAATTTCCGGATACTGCAGCTGCAGCCCCATCCAACAGAACATTTGTTACCGGCCCACTATCTTTCATGTCTAAATTGGTCTCGTATCCTTCAATAAATACATTATTTAGTGTTGATCCAGATTCTTTTTTGAACTGTAGCGCTGTTCCACCAACTGTGGATATTGCTGTGAAATTGATCATTTTAGGGTTTTTATTTAAACCGTCTGCCTCTAAAGCTGTTGAGAATCCAGCTACATCATGATATACGTAAGTATTGGTGATTGTTCCACTCCAACCTTCAGTCCAGTCTACAGCATCATCTTCGTTATTTTTTAAGTAAAGATTGGTTGCAGATACAGTTCCTCCAAAAAATTCAACACCATCATCAGCTCCGTTAATTATAGCTATGTTTTCAATAACTGTTCCTGATCCAACCGAGTAAAATGAAACCCCGTTATATTGAGATTCAGCATTAATTTGTGCACCAGTTCCAAGGATCACAAGGTTTTTTATGCTTCCTGAACTGTCTGCATCATCTGTTCCTCCGTAAATGAAACCACCTACTTCTGCAATTGCATTCACACCTTCAGTAGTAGTAGCTTTTCCAACAAGAGTTAAACCACCCCAGTCACCTGGATTTGCATTTACTGAAGAGATGATCACCGGATTAGCTTCAGTTCCCTGAATATCAATTTTTCCACCTTTAAGAATCGCAATATACACATCGGTTCCACCATCACGGGCAGTGATCTTAGTTCCTGCAGGAATGATGAGTTTGCCGCCATCTTGAACAATGTAAGATGAATTCAACTGATAATCTACAGAAGCATCTAAAGTAACATTTCCTGTAATAACTCCCTGAAGGATCGCTGCATCTACACTGCTTCTGTTATTGATCCAGTCAAATGAATTAATATCTACAGAAGGAGCGGCAAGATAAGTTTGTTCCGGATTTGCTTCTGCTCCATCTAAAATCACATTTGCAAGAGAGCCCGAATCTTTCATATCTACTGAGGTGTCATAACCTGTAAGAGAAAGTCCTGTAATAGTAGCGCCAGATTCTTTTTTAAACTGAAGTGCTGTTCCACCAGTTGAAGAAACGGCGGTGAAGTTCACCAATTTTGGATTGTTGTTCACCCCATCAGCTTCCACGGCGGTAGAAAAACCTTCAATAGTATGTAAAGAATAAGCGTTTGTCACTGTTCCACTCCAACCTTCTGTCCAGTCAACAGCATCATCTTCGTTGTTTTCAAGGTAAATATTGGTTACAGAAACCGCTCCTCCAAAAAATTCAACTCCATCATCTGCTCCATTGATAAGAGCGATATTATTGATAGAAGTTCCGGATCCAACAGCATATAATGTCAAACCATTATACTGAGATTCGGGATTGATCTGAGCACCTGCTCCTTCAATTACAAGATAGTTAATAGATCCCGAATTGTCGGTATTATCGGTTCCTCCATATATAAAACCACCAACCTCAGCAATTGCATCGATTCCGGAAGTAGTTAAACCTTCACCTAAAAGAAGCAATCCGCCCCAATCTCCGGCTGCACCGTTTGTAGAAGTCATAATTACCGGATTGGAACGGGTTCCGTTTACAGCTATTTCTGCACCTTTTTGAATAGCTATATAAATTTCTGCTCCGGCATTGGCAGTGATCTTTGTTCCGGCAGGAATTGTTAATTTTGTTCCTGAAAGCACATTTAATTGCCCTGTTAATTTATAAGCAATCGATGGGTCAAGAGTGATATTCTGATCGACATTTCCTTTTAATTCACTGTTTACCGGATCTGGATCTCCTCCAGGATCAGTGATGTTGCTATCATCGGTACTACAGCTTGTAAATGTTAGTCCGCAAATAACAGCGAAGAGGACTGAAATACTTTTAATTGTTTTTTTCATGATTTTAAATTTTGATTAAATATTTACTATTAATAATTGATTAAAATAATCTATAAACTATAGTTAATTCCCAGGCTAAGGGTTGCACCCCTTGTATATGATCTGACAGTTTGATTGGTTTCAATTCCGGTGGTGCTAGGTTTTACGTTTTGCGTTCTTTTAATTTCTGGATTTAGTAAGTTTTTTCCGGTAAAGGTCAATCTCCAGTGTTTACCGAAATCTTTGGATAAATTTGCGTCCAGGCGTACAAATCCTTTTTCTATAATGGCATCATTATAGAATATTTCACTTTGAGTTTGAACTTCCGGAGATCCCAGGGCATATATTTTATCGGAAGCATAATTAGCTGTAATACTGGCATTGAATTCATTTTCAGAATTATCAGAAAAATTAAGGGATGAATTGATTATCCAGTCAGATGCTCCCTGAAGTCCTGTTTCTGTTATGCCTTTGTATCTGAAGGTTCTTATGAAATTGCCATTGGCGTCAATGGTTTCTTTCAAATCTTGTTTATGCCACATTTTTGAAGCATTGAAACTAAAATCAAGGTCTATATTGGATTGAATAATTCCCATTCTGGTTTCAAGCTCCAGTCCGTAGATCTGAGCCTTTTCTCCAGAATTAAAGTAAGAGAATATCCCTGCAGAGCCCCGGTCCTGTACCTTGTTGATAGGATCTTCAAGTCTTTTATAAAAACCGGTAAGGGAGATCAATTCTCCTGCAGTTGGAAAATATTCCCATTTTAGATCTAAATTATAGTTTGTAGAGGCTTTTAGGGCTGGGTTTCCCCTGGTAACCTGTCCTGTTTGCGAAACATATTCAAAAGGAGCGATCTCCTTAAATTCAGGAAGGGTGATGGTTTTACTCCCTGCCAATCTCAGGTTGGTTTCGTCACTTAAGGCATAACGCAAACTCATACTGGGATAAAAATTATTGTAGGATATTTCAGATCTTCCAATTCGTCCCGGGATATTCCCCACATTGTAAACTACATACAAGTCGTCTTGTTGATAACGCACTCCCAGGTTAACATTCAGTTTATTAATTCCATAGTTGGCAGTAAGGAATCCGGCAGCCGATTCTAAAGTAGCCAAATAGCGATCTGGTTCTAACCTATTGACCACTAAAGAGCCATTATTGAAATTTTGAGGTGTAAAAATTTCCGACAAATTGTCTATTGAAGAAGGATTGAAAAGATTTGTGCTTCTTTCTTCCACACCTAAAAATTGAGACACAAAATTTCTTTCTTTATTTCTATAATTTCCACCTATCGTAAAATTCAAACTTTGATAATCCTCATCGATCACAATTAGTTTGTCAGATATTAATCCATTAAACTCTTCATCATTAATTGCCTGACCCGATTTTCTTTGTTGAAATCCACCGGTTCTTCCAAGTTGAATCAGATCTTCATTAAAATTGATTTCATTTCTAATTCTGTTGGGTTCATCGGCATCAACACGGTTGTAACCTATAGCCCAATCCAACTCATTATTATCGGAAAGGTTATGATTACCTGCAAGCTGATTGATCCAAAGTCGGGTTTGTTTGATATTTTGATCCCTGATGAACTGAGCAAGTCCTTCAGCAGGTTCAGTTTCCTCAAAAATACTGGCTTCTCCATTTCGACCACCTTCAAAAACCTCATCGGTGAGTTTATTGATGAAAAGACTGGTAACCTTAACTTCATTTTTACCATTAAACTTATACCCAATGGTAGCCAGACCCGTTGTATTGATGGTTTTTGAAAAAGTTTCGGCATCGGTAATAGAATCATTTATAAAATTCGATCTAAATTCTCTAAAAACTCCTTTTCTGTGTTCAAAATCGGTAGATTGTGATCCGGAAAGGAATATATCCAGCTCCCCAAATCTTTTACCTCCGCTAATTGAATAGGTAGTGTTTACCGGAAAGTTTGCTTTATTTGGATCCCATGTTTGATCAGTCAGGGTTTCTCTTGGACTAAGATCTTTAGAATAAAAACCTAAAGTGATATCGTCAGAATTAGGAGATACTTTAAAATTATCACCAACTCCGTTCCTTATAGCATTGGTGTTGACCCCTGCTTTAATTCCAATACTAAGTTCTTCAGATCCTGATAGTCTCCTGGAAGTCACATCGATATTTCCCGAAGCCTGATCTGCAGAGCTTTCTGCAGAGTAAGTTTTGCTGATGCTTACATTTTGAATAACACGGGTAGGAAATAATTCAAGATCGATATTTTTACGTTCCACATCATCTGATGGTATTGGAAGGCCATTCATAGTTGTGTATAAATACCGATCTCCCAGGCCGCGCACAAATATATCTCCGGAAGCTTCACTGCTGGAAACTCCGGAGATCTTTGTAGTTGCAGCTGCAACATCTGAAACACCTAATTTGGCTAATTCCTGTGCTCCAATGCTTTCTTTGATCTCAATAGCTCCTTTTTGTTCAAGTAATAGAGCAATTTCAGAATCTTTCCTTGCAACTGTTTTTATCAAAACTTCACTTAAAGATGCTGCACTGCTTCCTAAGCCGGTGTTTACCTCGGTGATTTTTCCTGCTTCCACAAGAATATTGGGTACTTCCAGGGTTTCATATCCTATAAAACTGAAAACTATTGAATAATTACCCGGCTTTAAATCAACTAAGGAATATAATCCATTAATATCTGATGTGGTACCGGTAGAAGTTCCTTGAATAATGACATTTGCGAAAGGAAGAGATTCACCCTGCACTTCCTTATCCATAAGTTTACCGACTATTGATCCTTTTGTGGGTTCCTGCCCCTGGACTAATCCTATATATAAAAGGGCGGTAACTAATAAAAATTTCTTCATTTAAAAATCGCTTTGTTTCTTTGGCGCAAATTAAAGGCAGCTATGTAAAGTGATCGTTACCCTCAAATTATCTGTCTGTGATTTTAAGGTTATACAAAGGTTACCTGTGTAAAGGCAAATTAACTTTGAGGTTTATACTATTAATTCTATAAATATATTTGCAAAAAAAGACTCGATACTTATCTTAACC